>Ga0187803_10000004_pt1 | contig 96675 bp, 154 predicted proteins | sample NC_wetland_sal_i_2_FD_132425 | JGI IMG/M metagenome (GOLD analysis project Ga0187803, IMG submission 132425) | Wetland sediment microbial communities from Neuse River Estuary, North Carolina, USA - Control_3 | ecosystem: Environmental > Aquatic > Freshwater > Wetlands > Sediment | place: USA...
ATTGCAACTTTTGTGTTTAGTACCGGGGCGGCATCTGGCATGACTTTTGGAACAGCACTGTCGGCGGCTTGCTTGACTACCGGAGGAACGGCTGGTTCTACAAGTCCGGTTAGTTCAGTTGTTGTTACCGTTGCGTATGTGTGAAATTTAATGCCGCTCATTGGTTTGTTAATTCTTGTTGGTCTGAACTTTGTAGTTTATTTCGGACTGAAGATTTGGCGGTCTTGGGAACGAGCAGAAACGTTATATCAAATCAGAACTACTTACCGAGAAGGTAGGAAGAAGATTTTGGGCGTGTAGCGCAATTGGAAGAGCGTCTCGTTTGCACCGAGAAGGTCGCAGGTTCGAAGCCTGTCACGTCCACCATATCCCTGCTTAGCACAATGGTAGTGCCCTTGTTTGAAGCACAAGTGATGGCCGTTCGATTCGACCGGTAGGGACCAAGTGAGAATCAAATGGAAAAGAAATTTCCGTCAGTGAAAATTCATCCATATGATGTGGCTACCGCACTGCTGTCGGGTAGACAGGTTCAGTTCTGTCTCTATGGTTGTGTGGCGGTAGACGGCAAGGTTTATCAAATAAGCGAAGTAGTTCCTGCTGAAACTAAGAATTCCGGGGTCAAAGCCCCATAATTTGTAGTTCTTTTTAGGTGGCAACTGAATCACCTGACCCCAAACTAGGATTTTTAAGGAGATAGATTTTATGGCAAGTTTAACGGCTCAGCAGGTATGGCAGACTGTTGCTGGAGTTGATTTTCAGCACTTCATTTCTGCAAATGGTGGACAGGTTGTGGCTTATGTCGATAGTTCCGGCATATTTCATAGTTCTAATTCACTGATTTCCCCTCCAGGAAATTTGTATGTTGTTGGGAATGCCAACGATACTAATTTGGCTTTTCTCCAGAATAAATTTGGCGGCATCACTTATGCAGATGGTAGCACTATGTTTCAATCGACTCTCCAAGGCGCGATTAATGCCTGCGTTGATCTGCGTGGAGACGTGATTCTCGTCGGCCCTCGAACGTATGTAGTTACCACACCTGTTCTTTTCAATAAGAAAGGTATAACTGTATCGGCTCTCTATAATTTTGGCGGAGGCCAGGACAACGGTGAACGATTCACAATTAATGCTGACGCAACACCGGGCATCCCTGCTGCAATTATTTCTGAGCCTTGCACGATTAGCGGATTAGGCTTTGATAGCGCGAATACTCCTTCGGCTCCTTATCTTGGTGGAACAATTCAAATCGGCCCTGGCAGTGGTTTTGACGGTGGCAACTACGTTACCATCTCCAACTGCCGATTTGATAATTTCGGACACGCGGTCTATGGCATCGAATCTACCACTAATGACTATCTGAAAATTTTGAATTGTGATTTTGATGGGACTATTAATGGCTTTGGCAACAGCGCTAACGTCTTCGCTGGCGGAATCGCGCTCACTCAAGGTCATTATGTGACTGTTCAGGGCAACACCTTCCGTGGTTGCACTTATGCCATTGTGCATGGGACACCAAGTCCAGCAAACGCAGCACATAGTAACACAAATTTCATCTATGACAGCAATTATGTCATTTCTGATACGGCTGCTGCCGTGAAGTTTCTAAACGCCAACAACTTGGCTACCTACACCACGCAAAATGGTTTGGTATCCAATAATTGGTTCATGACAGCGACAGACACGGGTACGTTCAGTGCTACGGTTGCCGCTCTATTGGCTGTTGGAATTGCTTGCTCGGGCAATCACTATCACGAATAAAGTAATTAACCGCTTCAGGGGATGAGCGGAAATCATCCCCATTTTTCTACTTGACAAGTTTCGTTTTGTCTGGTATAGTAGGTCTTATACGTCACTTCCTGCCGGCGAGACGCCAAAGCTCGGCCGGGCTAAGTTGGTGGGGAGTTTCGACCGTTGTCGGCACCTTTTTGGTGTCGGCTATCACAGGTTGGTCACCCGTTCACGCGAAGGCGTCCGGTCTAGAACGTTTGCGTGGATGAATACATTTCGATTGCGGGATAGACTTCGGGGAAGTCAGAAGCCTCATAAACTTCTTTAGCCGTGTTCAACTCACGGTCCCGCTACCATCGCTGGATAGCCAAGTGGTAAGGCGCGGGCCTCATAAACCCGTTATTCGTAGGTTTGATTCCTGCTCCAGCGACCATTTTGCGATGCTGGCGTAATGGCAGCGTCCTAGCCTTCCAAGCCAGGGGTAAGGGTTCGAATCCCTTGCATCGCTCCAACATGTAACGGCTGGCGATCTTGATATCGTCCATTGATCAGGAAGGAACGCCTGAGAAGTCGTTACATAAATTTTGCGGATATAGTTTAGTGGCAGAACTCGATCTTGCCAAGATTGAGGCACGGTTTCGATTACCGTTATCCGCTCCAGTCGAGAGAACAGCGCGGCAAACGCTGGAAGCAGTGGGTTCGATTCCCACACCACGAAAGTTGATCCCTTTGCCGGGGGCTTCGAGTAGCTAGGTAAATGGCAGCTTCATCTCTCACATATTGTGGTGTCGCATAATCTGGTATTGCGCTCGGCTGTTAACCGAGAGTTTGTTGGTTCGAATCCAACCGCCACAGCCACATGAGTACCGGGTGCTCGCTCACCCGGTTGGTTTTCTTGACCCTATAGCTCAATGCACAGAGCACCTGTCTTCGAAACAGGCTGTCCCGGTTGGAGTCCGGGTAGGGTCTCCAGTTTTGGTTTGTTGGAGGAGTCTGGAGTCCTCGCGGTCCTGTCACGACTGAGAACACGGGTTCAAATCCCGTACAAACCGCCACAAGCGGTGTCATTCGAAATTTCTCCGTAAAGGGTGCTCAAGTTGCGCCTGGAGATAAGCCTGATCCTTGACGGATAGGTGGGATGACATCCAACTTCTTATGGTCCCGTGGTCCAATGAACAGGGCACCGCACTTCTAAGGCGGTTGATGTCAGTTTGAGTCTGACCGGGACTACCAGTTTATGCGGCTTGCATCTTAGGAGATTACTCAATAGGCCAATTGAGCAAGCGGTTCGAATCCGCCACGAGGCCGCTCCATTTTGTATCGTCCGAAGGCTCATCTACCTATCGGCTGGTAACGATACAATTTATAGTCGGGTAGCTTAATGGTAAAGCAGCGGCTTTATACACCGCAAGCGCTAGATTGGCGCGTGATGAGAGTTCAAGTCTCTCCCCGACCACCAGAACGGTCTATAGCTCAACGGTAGAGTACCTGGCTCTTACCCAGCGGGATGAAGGTTCAAATCCTTCTAGACCGACCACATGGCCGCATCGTCTAAGGAAAAGGACACGTCATTCTCAGTGACGAGACTATGGGTTAGAGTCCCATTGCGGCTACCATCGTGGCATTGTCTTCTAGCGGCCCAGGATGCCAGCCTTTCAAGCTGGCGACGAGCGTTCAAATCGCTCCAGTGCTACCATTTTTATAGAGGATTAACTCAGCGGAAGAGTGCCACTCCTACAAAGTGGAAGCCCAGAGTTCGAATCTCTGATCCTCTACCAAATGCACTCAATGCCGAAGCGAACGAGGCAATCGTCTGCAAAACGATAAAACTTGGTTTGAGTCCAAGTGGGTGCTCCAGCATAGGTCGGTAAGCTTAACGGTTAAACTGCTCGCCTCCAAACCGAGACTTGGGAGTTCGAATCTCCCCCGGCCTGCCAATTTTGAAAATCATTAGTCAACGACTTTAAGGAGTCACGACGGTGAATAAAACAGTAGATGTAAGGAGTGCTCGAATTGCACAGCAACTTGGGATGTCTCACGGGGCCGCTGCAACTCGACTTAGAAAGTTAGTTCTTTTTCGACAACTTGAGAAACATCAAGAGAATGTTTGTGTTAAATGCAGTGGGCGTATTCTCACGGCCGATGATTTGAGCCTTGAACATATTAAACCTTGGGAAGGAAGAGACGCCTCGTTATTTTGGGATTTAGAAAATGTTGCTTTTTCGCATGTAGTTTGTAATCTTCCGCACGTTCGTCACGGAGGAACGTTTCGAAGAATACAAGCTCCAGATGGAATGGCTTGGTGTTACGAACATAAAGCATTTCTTCCTATTGAGAAGTTTAACAAAAAACCAGATCGTTGGAATGGGCTTCGGTTTGCTTGTTCTGATTGTGAAATAGCATATAAAGAGCGTATGAGAAACAAACGTCAATCTTCATCATCGTCTAGTAGCTGCGATGATAGTATAGAAGGTTGACGGAGCCCGGTAACGTACTCGATTGCTAATCGAGAGTCTGGTTGTGAAACCAGCGTGAGTTCAAATCTCACACCTTCTGCCATTTTCTGTGGAAGGTAGTGGGAGACGGTTCCCAACTGGTCCCGAACACCAGACCATCTGAAAGGATGACAGTTCAACTCTGTTGCCTTCCTCCAAGGGTTCGTAGCTTAATAGCGCAAAGTACCGGTCTTTTAAACCGAGGGATATCAGTTCGAGTCTGATCGGACCCACCAAATTTTGAGTTTCGCCGTGACCATGGATCGGCGATAGCGCCCGCACGGAGGCAGTCGCCGTGTTGCCCGAGGCGTAAAAAGTATCGGCTTATTGCCTTGTGATCCAATTGGTAGGATGCGTGGCTTTGAACCACGTCATGAAGGTTCGAGTCCTTCCGAGGCAACCAATATTGCTCGATGATGCAACTGGTAGCATACGTGGCTCTGAACCACGGAATCTAGGTTCGAATCCTGGTCGAGCAGCCAACTTCCCCTAACAATTCAGGTGCTCCATGTGGCAGAGAAGATGTCCGCGATGTGGACGTGTGCTCTACAAGCCGCGAAATGGTAATGGCATCGTTAGATGTGTGTGCGGATGGATATGGCGATGATACGCCGAGCTATTCGGGCAGTTGTATTCGCGTGTTTGTACGTTTTGATTTTTGTTTTCGGTAAGATTTATTCGTGGAGACGAAGATGAAGAAACTTCTGCCGTTAGCTTTATTTGTTGCGGCTCTAGTTTTTGCCGCCGCTCCTCAGTTCTTTGTTTCTGGCTCGACATCGTTTGAACAGAATCGAATCGTGCGCTTGGAGCGTTCTTTGAACTTTACCAAGGAACCGATGGTTTCTACGTGGTATGTAACCATTGATCCAGGTGAAGTTTTTGACGAGAATGTGAAGAAATTGGATTTGGATACCGAATCTGGTTATACTTATCTTGGTTTGAATCAGACTCACATCAACGAAGATTATTTGGTGTGGCATGATGACAAGGATGTTCGTCATCTTTTGGCTCACGAGGCTGGCCATTTGATTTGTGAATGCAAGTCTGAAGAGAAAGCCAACGATATTGCTTACCAGCTAGAGAAGTAAAAGAGTAAGCTTTCAGGTAGCTCCTGAAAGTTAGGTTTGGGGTAGCCACTAACTACCCCAAGCCGTCCTTTAGTGGAGGAGATGATGAAACGATGTTCTAAGTGTAAGGACTGGAAGCCGCGTTCTGAGTTTGGTAAGAATAGACGAGAATCTGACGGTTGTCAGGCTTATTGTAAGCCGTGCTCAAGTGCTCGCGTTTGTGAATGGCAACGTCAGCGCAGAGGCGAGTTGAGAGAAAAGATTTTCGATTTGTTAGGTCGAGTTTGTTGTAAATGTGGTTTTGCTGATATCCGAGCACTTCAGTTTGACCATAGAAATGGCGATGGGTATCTCGATAGAGATTTCTCTCGTCATTGCGGGACCATATTGTATTTCAAAAAGATTCTAGCGAACATTGAGTCGTTTCAAGTTCTCTGTGCCAATTGTAATTGGATTAAGAGAATTGAGAACGACGAAGGTTACGCCAGAAAATCCAAACAGGCTTTAAGCCCTAGCGCATCTTAGCCTGTGATGCGGTCAAAGGTGAATATGACGTACAAGCGTAATTTTGTTGCTGCCATCAAAGTGGGTGGTCAGGTTCTTCGTGAGAACGGAGACCAGGTCGAGTTACCATTTGGTTCCGAATTCTCGATTCTTTTGAAGAATCTCAACTCGGTTCGAGCCGAGGCGCAGATAACCATTGATGGTAAGGTTGCCGGCCCCTGGTACATTCTTGGACCAAATGAGAGCGTGGAAATTGAACGCTTTAATGTTAGTGGTAACTCTGATCGCGGCAATCATTTTAAGTTTATTGAACGAACTGCCGCTGTTGAGAAAGGACGAGGAGTTCAACTCGAAGACGGACTGGTCCGAGTCGAGTTCAAGAAAGAAAAAGTGTATGAGGCTCCGAAAGTAACAGAGCATCATACCTATACCTATCATCATCACTACGATTATTACTGGCCGTATTATCCAAAACCGTATGTTCCGAAGGTTTGGCCCCCATATGAGCCCTACATCACCTGGAGTGGAACGGCTTTTCAGAGTTCACAGTCCGGTAGTAATCATCAGTTAATGGCGATGAACAATGTCAGTTTGGCATCGAGTTCGCCGATTCTCAGAAGTTGTAATTTGATGAAGTCGGCCGATATCCCAATGCCGGCGTTTAATGATGCCGGTATCACGGTGCCAGGTAGTGAGAGTAATCAAAAATTTGTTTCGGTCCAAGGTTTTGAGACTGAATCGCTTTCTGAAGTCATCACAGTGAAGCTTGTTGGTTCGCGTGGTAAGGTTCGAGTCGTGAAAGCTAAGACAGTAGATCAAAAGCCCCGATGCTCGACATGTCAGAAAGTCAATAAGCCGAACGCCAAATTCTGTATCGAGTGTGGTACAAGCCTTGAATTGATTTAAAAGAGATTAGAGTGAGTCTCCGTCTTCCGCTCACTCTGTGTCAGCCTAGACCCACTAGAGATTTTTCTCTGGTTCAAGGTTGCGGATACTGGCAGATGTAGTTCGGGAGACAAAAGGAGATTTATTTATGATTCTAGCAGATTGGGGCGCAAACGGCGTCAATCCTTCGAAGATTGCAACGTCCGGTACAAGCGCAGTTTATTTTCCTCGCTTGATTTTTCAGGCTCTTCAGAATGGTCAAGCAGGCGGCCCTACTGGATTCCCTGGATTGCAGGCTCCAGTTACACCGACTTCGGCGAATGCTTCCGGTCAGTTGCTTTTGACCGGTTCTCAGTACTTCAATGCTGTGAATGGCCAGGGTTTGCGAATGATTGCGTCCGGTTCTGTTTACACGGCTGCATCTCAGACCGTGACTGTATTAGTCCAGATTAACACAGGCAGCGCCGGAACGCCTTCGTATACCACTTTTGCGACCACTGGTGCCCAGACTGTAAACGGTCGAGCATCTTGGATTCTCAAGGCGGATTTCACCGTTGCTGGTAATCCGTCAAACACGGGTGATGTGGCAACAGCCGGCTATCAGCTTAACTCTGGTTCCCCTGCTCCAGTTATTCAGGGTCAGTTGAGCGGTTGGTATGGTGCTGCTATCAATGGTACAACTCTAGCTGCAGCCTTGACAGTAATTCCGGCTACGACAAACCCTGTTGTTCTAGGTCCCGCACCACTGAACACGAGTGGTTTGGTGGTTAGCGTTGCGTTCGGCACCGGTACAGCCGGTAACGTTGCGACATTGAACCAGTTTGCAATACTTGGCGACTAATCTCGCCTAAAGAGTTTTGGGGCGGTCTCTGAAAATCGCCCCTTTTACTTTTCAAAAGGTCGTCCCATGAGCGCGAGTTTGAGTTTCATTCCTGAAACCCCTGAACAGTTCCAGTTATGGATGGTTCAGCAAGTGGGGGAAATTCATACGTCTAATGCAGCAATTCTTGGAAAGATAGACACTGCGTTAGCGAATCACGATGCTTTGGAAAAGCGTGTTGGTAATATTGAAGATGATGCTAAGGATGCTCGTAAGTGGGAGAACATCAAATTTGCTGGTGCAGGTTTTGTTCAGGCCGCAGTGATCTGGTTCAAGCATAGCGCTACGATTAAGGCTCCAGCAATAGCGGCTATGTTCCGGTGGATTTAAAATGGCAGAGTGGAATGCACCCGGTCTTCCGCCTTATTCTCGCTATGGAGAGAAGGTGCCGAAAGGCGGTTCCAATTGTAAAAATTGCGAGTACCTAGCGGATAACAAGAAGGATTGTACTAACAAAGATTTTATCGCTTGGAATCACGGACCTGAGATTCCAGGTAAGATAGACGAATATTGCAGTATCTGGTGGGAAAATGGCGAAGGACGAAAAGAAAGATAAGAAAGAGAAGAAGGAATTGAAACATTCCAAAACCAATGGCTATCATCGCACTGAGATAGAGCATCATGAGGATGGCAGCCATAGCATAGCCCATCATCACGAAGACGGTTCAGTGAAGAAATATGCTCGCCCAGACCATGATGCGGCTATGGATGGGTTAATGGAAAATCTTTCGGGACCCGGTCCCGAGGAGCTAGACGCTCAAGCTGGTAAGCATGGTGTGCCGGCCGACCTTGCCAAGAAAGCTGGATTGCCGGAAGACTCCGGTTCATCTCAGATGGAGTAATTATGGCGTCCAAATATCGAGCCCTGTACGGTCTTCGTAAGGGCCAGTTGCATCAGGCAACCGGAAATAGTGGTGAGATTCCTCAGAAACACATTGATGCAGCCATGAAGTCTTTGAATGAACATGTCAAGGCCATGGCTGAGCTTGCTAACGAGCATCGAAAGTCACAGACCAAATGAGCATAAATTTCCAATCAATTCTTGATACCTTGATCAACAAGTTTCACATCGTTCTTGGTACAGGCGCTCAGGCAGCAATCTTCATTTACCATTTCAAGACTGGTCACGATATTGGCACAGGTGTTCAGAACACGGTTTACGCCTACTATGCTTTTCTAGCCGGCCATGCCTACACTTATCAAAAGTGGCCGGATAACCCAACAAGTTAAAAAGATTGACGCTCATAAGGGAGAGAACATCGCAGAAGGCCGATGTCCCGAAACCCCGTGGGTAGCGTCCTAGCCTTCACCCTTCCGAGGAGTTATGAAACACATCGGTATGCCTGTCGCATATTTTATTCGTCACGGAGAGACAGAAGGAAACGTAGAGGATGTTTTCCGAGGCGATATAGATTACCCTCTTAATAAAGAAGGTCAGGAACAGGCGCAGAAGTTGGTTAAGTTTTTTCGTCGAGACCGATTTAGTAAGATTTATAGCAGTGATCGAAAGCGAGTATTGCAGACTCTTGAGCCCTTGGCCAAGAGTAAGAGAATGAAGATCACTAAGGTCAATAATCTTGAATCACTGAATACTGGTGATTTTTCAGGTTTGCCTAAATCGGATGAAAATCTAAAACGGATAAAGTGGTACAACAAACATCCAGACATTCAAATCCCCGGTGGTGAAAGCGTTCAGGCGTTTCGGGATCGAGTTGATCCTATGCTTGAATCGATTTGTAAACAGGGTGAGGAAGCTGGTATTCCGGTCGCTGTTGGTTGTCACGGCTCAATTCTGAAAGAACTTTTTCGTTGGGTGTACGGCAAGATTGAGGCCAAAGCCCGAGTCGAACCAGGCGGAGTTGTGGCCGTACTGAAGGGTTCTCAGGGATACGAGTGCATTCCGATTCTCGGGGCAAAGGATAAGGAAGATTATCAAGAGATGAATTCTGATGAGAACGGGAGCTAATAATGGCAGATGATATCACAGAAGCAAAACGAGAGGCGGAAGTAGCGCTTCGTCCCGGTAAGACAGCGCCTATTCCGGTACCTGCTCCGCTTCAGCATGAGTTTTCAAAAGCAAGTTATTCTCTGGCAGCATCGAAGAAAGAGAAAGAAAAGCCGAAGTCAGAGATGGAAAAGTCTTTGGAATGGACCGCACAGCAGCGAAAGGTTGCTGAGCAACAATAAATAGTCGTGGAGTCCATAATGGTGGACCAGGAAAAGGAATATCCGATAATCAAGTGCGCGGGCTACGATGAGGAAGATGGCCATCATGACTGCGCTACGATGATTGAGAAGAAAGCCTGGAACACCGAGCGTTGTTCGGATTGCGCTGTTAAAAACAAGCGGTTTGAGTCTCGGGAATCCGGGAAAAGAAGACACCAGAGAAAGGCTGAGCAGAGTGTTGATACGTCTGGTCTAAGTAAGAAAAAAGCTTATAGAGCAATGGAAGACCTTGGTATCAAGACTGAAGTCATCCAGGGTATTCTTTGGAATCAGGCCAATGTTATCGCTTCGCTTTTTAAGTTGGATGAGCCGACAATTGCATTTTTTGAGCACGGTCCTCATCTTCTGATGGAGATGCGGCACCGGCTGGAAACCGATGCTAAGACCGCTACAGTTCAAGCGATTAAGTTAAATGGCATTCGGTCTATAGAAGATTTCTCTCGAAATCATGTTGTGCCTAGAGGAGAGTTGATAACTCTGGTTGAGCTTTACGCGCTCTGGGCATTTTTCACTGGTTTTTACCAGGTCTACGAAAAGAACATTGTACCAACTATGCAATCGTTTAAGGGCTTTCTTCGACTTCGGCACGATTGCAAAACGGATGTATTAGCGTTAGGCACTGTTCTAGGCAAAAACTTCCAGCCAACTCCGCATGGAGATTGGGCTAATTTTCTTCCTCATTTCGATCCAGATTCACTTCAGCCAGGATACACAGAAAAAGATGTTGAGTCCTGGCTCGCTCAGCAAAGTTCCAAAGATAACGGCTTGATTCGTGATTACTTGTTGATGTGTGCAAGAAATCACTACAAGACAACTTTTTCTATTGCGTGGTCTCTTACTGCCGTTTTGTGTTGTCCAGACATTCGTATTCTTTTGTGCTCTGTCACGAAAGACATGTCGAAGAAATTCATGACTCTGTTTCAGTCATATTGGAAGTGGAGTCCAGACCCCGCTCTTGAAAAGTTTCAGCATCTGTTCCCAGAGTACATGATTAAGCCGGGAGACGGACAAGCGGCTATTTTTATATCGCCTATGAGTCATATGACTCGTGTTGATAAGACTGCTCAGATCACCAGTTTGGAAACCGGTGATACGGGGTCTCGTTTTGACCTGATGTTGGGTGATGACGCTATTGATGAGGATGGTTCTAGGAATCCAGATCAGCGCGAAAAGGCGATGGCAAGTTACGATGAAAAATGCCGGTTTCGAGAAGCTGGTGTTGGATTCGTAATCACTATTGGTACACCTAAACATCCCGACGATTTGTACGCTGAGTTAGTAAAGCGTGCTCAGTTAGGTGATAAGATCGCGGTACACATTTCTCCTGCCTGGACTGTTAAAAGCCCCTGGCGAGAATTGATGGCTCTTCCAAAGAATAGTCCGCATCGTTTGGATATCCATGATTTGAAAGAAGAGATGGTTGATGTACTTTTTCCTGGTCGGTCTAAAGCCGAGTCAACTTTCTCATGGTTGATGAGTGAATTAGGAAGCACTCCGCGTAAGGAGCGGACATTTCGGTCTGAGTACTTGATCGAGTGGATTTCCAGTGATGTTGATGAAGTTTTAAACTTCAATGAAAACCGTCTCCGGGAAGCAGTCATACCATTGTCTGCTTTGCCGGAGATGAGTACTGACACAATCCTTTGTGTTGATACCGCTAGATCGCAATCTCGTTATGCTGATAATTCGGCGATAACAGCTTTGCGATTGGTGAGAATGAGTGGTTGCTGGGTTCTGATTGTTCTGCACCAGGAAGCAGGCAAGTGGAATGCCGAGGATAAGGCTGGAGTTATTGCCCGATTCTTTTGTGCCTACAATCCTCGAATAATTTTGATTGAGGCTCCTGCTGATTTGGATTTCTTGAAGCAGAAGATCGAGCTTCAATTCCTGAAGCAGAATCTTGGTTATCCTCCTGTTTATTGGTTACCGGTTGATAATACCAAAGACGCCAAGTTTAATCGAGTTAAGGCGTGTGCAGACCTACTTCCCGATCAGTTGAGATTTGTCATTGGTCCATATATCGAAGACTTGTTTTCTGAAGCTGCGAAGCTGGATGGCAAGGGAACCAAGATGACTTCCCGAAATGATCGTTGGGACAGCATCAGTTTGGGAGTTCGTTTCTGGAAAGACTTTCTGATTCAGGTTTCTAAAACTGAGGAACAGATCGAGGCTGAGCGTCAGGCAGAGGAAACCGCTCCTGGACGATCACATTGGTATGATCATTTGTTTCGGCGTAACAGTCTTTTTGATTCTGACCAACCCGATAAAAGCAATTGGGAAGGTCGATCCATGCATCAGGAATATTCTCAGACCGGGCAGATAGTGCGTCCTGGTCCTGAAGCAGAGCCGGAACCTGTTGGGCCGGCTAACCCTCGCGGGGCGGTTATGCAAGAAGCAGTGCGGAAGATATTTGGGAGTGGTTCTCCATATCGAGTCTAATTTATGGCGGTAAATGAGAGAGCAGTTATAGAGTCAAGTGAGAGCGCAGCCGCCCTTCAAACTGCGATAGCAGACCTTCACGTAGAGCCAATCGGAACAATTACTCAAGAAAATATACATGAAGATTCTGAGACCGGAACGATTCAGTTTGATGAACGAGCAGCCGTAAAGCTTGTTCTTGATGATGCATCTCAGGCCGATAATTTCATTAATATCATGCAGTGGGCTTCTGGCTGGACCCTTGCAGATACGCTTTATCAGTCTCCGGCTTCGACTTCGGCCTTTGATGGTGGTCAAGTAGCTCAGGCCAATGTTCCGAAGTTCATGATTTCGAATCATATTAATTCCATCATACCAAAGATGATGGAAGGTATCTTTTACGAGAAACCGCCATTTGAACTTCGTCCTCGTCCCGGTACTGACGCTGATATCATCAACGCTAAGAAGGCGTTGTTTACAACCCAGATGGATATCGCTAATTTCGAAGTTGAGATTGAGCGAATGATGCTTAGTATGTGTTTGTTTGGTACCGGCATCATGAAATGGGGTTATACCGAGAAGATTGTGAAGGAGAAGCATTATCAGCGTTTGGCTGAGAGACTTCGAATCACCGGTCCTAACGGTGAAGTCAATTACAAAGATACTCCAGAATCAGACAAGTTTAAAGTGATTCATGAAGATAAGTTAGTTTCTTATCCATGGATCAAGTTCTGCGATCATCGAACTATTTTGATTGATCCAGGATGCCGAACCGGTGATATCCGAGATGCGAAGTGGATCATTCACCGCGACTATACTGATTATGACGGTTTGGATGAGCTTCGCGGCGTTCCTGGTTACGATATTCCTTCGAAAGAGCAGTTGAAGTTAATCTTTATTAGTAACCCCACATCGGTTGGAACCGATAACATCCCGATGACTATTCCCGAAGGGATGTATGGTTATATCCAACATGCTCTGCCTCGAAACTACAAGACAAGCGCAGACCCGATGCAGGTTCCGCTTGAGGTTCTTGAGCGGTGGGACGATGATAAGGTCATTACGATTTTGAGTTGTAATGGTCATAACATTCTGCTTCGAAACGTGCCAAATCCATATCGTAAGAAGCCGTTTTTGTCCGCAAATTGGCGAGACATACCGGATTGCTTCTACGGTCAGGGTTTGGGGATTTTGTTGGGCTCCGAGCAATTGGTTGAGCAGGGTGTAACAAATCTTGCTCTCGATCTTTTGGCTTACGGTTTGCAGCCAACTGCGGTTCGAAAGAAGGGTTTCAACACACTTACTCAAAATATTCGTTGGCGTCAGGGCGGTATCATTGACGTTGATGAAGACGTTGATAAGGCTTTCAAGTTTTTGACAATGCCGCCCGTTCCATCAGAGGCTTGGGCTGCGATATCTCAGTCTCAAGCTGCAGGAGCGGCAAATTCCGGCGCTAACGATCAGGTTATTCAGGGTATCGGTTCGGCCGGTGTGAAGACAACTGGTATGCGATCTGGTACCGGTGCTGCAGCCGTGGTTCAAGCTAACGCATCGAGACTTGATGGTCCGACAAGCAGAATCATCCGTCAGATATTTGAGCCTTGGCTTGCGATCATGGATGATCTAGATAATGACTTGCTTCCTACACAAGTTTTGCGAGATGTCCTTGGTGATAAACTCGGCCAGGATGTGAAGAACAGTATTGACCACATCCAATTCCGAGAAGCGAGAATGGAATATGAAGTCTTGGCCGGCGCAAAGCTCGGTGCCAAGAAGGAAATGGCTCAGTTCTTGCCAGTCATGATCCAGTTGATGACGGCTCCAGCATTTAACCAAGGTATTTCAGAAGCTGGTTACATGTGGGACCCAGTAGCAATCTTCAACCAGTTCGCAGCAGCAGCCGGATGGCGTTATGCCCAGAAGTTCCTGCGAAAGATGACGAGGGAGGAGATTGCACGTCGAGATGCTAATTCGCCGGCAGCGATGGCGGGTAGACAGCAACAGGCGCAACAGCAACAGAACGATCAGAAGTTTAATCAAGATATGGCTAAGATGCAGGCTGAGCAGTTATATCGCGGTAGTAATGAAATTTTGCGGTCAGCCACTGAAAAATCTCTTGAAGATGAAGTAAGCGGTCAACCCACTACTGAAGGCTTCGGGGCGACCACGGCCCTCTAGTATTTAATCTAATATCAAGGAGTACCCAATGGCATCACCTTTACTGCCGGAGTTGTCTCCGCAGAAGCAAGAACTTTTGAGATTGCTTGCCCATCAACCAGGGTTTCAAGTCTTGGTTGAGTTGTTTGATGCGGCATGTGCATCGTTGAATCAAAGGTTAGTTAAGCTCAATCCAGAAGATAGGGACTATGAACGAAAACTTCGAGACCATCATCTCGAATGTAGAGTAGTTAATGAGTTTTGTTCTGCTGTTCTTAAGGCTATTGATTATCACAGTGCTGCCGTGAATGTACGGGAGACTGAAGATAAAGAGTCTGAAGATCGTTTGATCGAGGCAGCGACACAACTTCTACGGCCAGGGAACCCATTTGGCCAGAAAGTAATCAAATCGGAGTAAAATAAAATGGATTTCAATCCAGCAATTGTTAAAGGAATTCAGAATCTAGTGCAAGACCCTCGACCTTTTAAGGTTGTGGATGGAGTTATTAAAGTTCGTTTTGGTCTAGATCAGAGCGATCCGTTTGTGCCTATTCGTACTAAAGAAGATGCTTTGAAACTGAACACACAGACTTTGCGTCGTTTGGTTCAAGACCCCGAAACTCGGGAAATTTTGAATAAAGCGATGCTGGTTGAGAATGCAGAGGCATTAGTTGCAGCCGAGAAAGCTCAGGCCGATGCAGAAGCTGCTCGTATAGCTGAAGATCAGGCTGCAGCCTTGGCAGCACAGCAAGCGAGTGTAGATCAGGCAACCGCAGCGTTACAGGCTGAAGAAGAGGCGAAGCAGGCTTTGCTTAGAGCAGCAACAGAGCAGCCGGCAGCCCCGGTGGTTTCAACCTGGCAAGCTGAAGATGATGCACTTCGGGGTATGGGTGTTACAGCCGTTCGAGACCCTCAAGGTATTATCACTCGACTTGTTACCGATTATCAAGTCACAGATGAGAACGGCAGTGCTGTTGGTCGGCCTACTCATCTTGAGGCACGAAATTGGCCTGAATTATTGGTGAAGCAGCGTGAGGCTCATATTCAGGCAACCCGAGCTTTCCAGAGATTGAAGGCTCAAAAACTGAGTTTCAAGACTCAGCCGCAACAGTCAAAAGTTCCTACAGACAAGGAAATGCTGGAGTCAATTCTAAAGTCTTCCGATCCAACAATGGCTATTGCGGAAGTCAAGAAAGCAACCGAGATAACGCCAGAGAAAGCTGCTAACAGAGCGATAGAAGACGCTGAAGCAGCTAAGGTGACTTATCTATTCTTGACTAAGCATATGAACGATTTTAATAACTGTGAGGCAAACACTAAGTTGTTAGGTGAATACTTCCAGGAAAATAACCTGGTTTGGACTCTAGACAACCTAGAGCTTGCTTTCGAGTTTCTGAGAGATACAAACCAATTGGCCCCAGTGCCAGCACGAGTGGTACCGTCCGTGGAAAATACGGCTCCGGCACCAGCAGCGGCGTCAGCCGCAACTGCTGCCCCAGCAGCAGCAACAGCCGCTCCAGCGGCAGCAGTACCGGCAGCGTCCGCTCCTCCTGCGGCGTCTGCAACGCCGGCAACTCCAGCGCAACCCGAGAATAAGACCCCAGTTCGGGTTGAACCGAGACCGGGAGTTAACAGTGGCATAGTGCCAGGTTCCTCGAATGCTAACCGCATTGTGGATGTCTTGACACAGACTGCAACTGGTCAACTCACAAAACGAGATGTAGCTCAGTGGGATGCAAAGACCTTGAGAGAACGAATGAAAGACCCGGCATGGCAATCAAAATTAGAAGCTGCCGGCATCAAGGTAATTAAGCGTTTCGGTCAGGGCTAATCTCCTCACAGCCTCAAGCTGTGCGAACTTTCAGAGGACTAAGAGGATTCTATGAGTAGCGGTGGACCATCTCCATCGGCCATGAATGTGGGCAACATTCTGACCGCACAGGCGATCTTGTTCGATAAGGAACTGATCCCTAACCTAAAGGGAGAAACGGATGCCTTTGTTGCCGTAGCTGAGCGTCGAGTTCAGCCATTGCACATGGGTATTAACCGAACATTCTTCCAGTACAATACGCTAACTGCTGACACAACGCAGCGAGCGGACGGTGTAATCGGTGCCCCAGAAATGATCACCCAGTTGAGCAGCCCGGCTCAAATCGGTGAGTGGAACAATTATGCAAACTTCTCCAGTTTCGTAATTGCATCGGCAATCGATGAATTGGTCGGAAACTCGGCTGTTGAACTTGGCTATCAGGCCGGTCAGTCGATTTCTGAGTTGTACAGCGCTGTAGCTGACAGCGCAAGCACAGTTGACGGTAACGTCAGCCAGAGTGCGTTACTATCTGCTCCTTACACTATCGACTTGGGAACAATTCGAACACTTAAGCAGCAGTTGGTGAGCCACAACGTTCTGCCTTGCAAGAAGGGCAAGTTCATGGGAGTCGCATCCCCGAACGTTATGGGAGACATTTTCAACGGCACACAGGTTAACAACTCAATTGTTGATTTGTGGAAGCTAGGCAATATCGATAAGTTTGACAAGATGGCTGGTGCCGACCAGACCCAGGATATTGAACTTCCTGGCACAAACATCGTGTTCAGACAGACACCGTTTGTCACAACAACTGCCAACTACCAGAGTACCGGTAAGGTTGGATATCGAACATACGTGTTCGGTAACTACGCTCTAATCGGCGTGTGGTTGGAAGTGCCAGGCGATACGGACATGCAGGAAGGCGATTGGCGCACTATAGACTGCAAAGTAGTCGATAACGCGCCGGCATCCAGCTTTGACCCAACCGCTACAATCGGGGGATGGGCCAGCTATCGGTTTCACCAGACCGTGACGTTGCCTCCAGCAACTGGTTTGAATACACAGAGAGAACGTTACATCGACAGCGTTCCTGCTGTGCAATAAAGATTCGATGGACAACTGTTTGGGGAGGGTGTCGATCCCTCCCCGAACAAAATATGACGGAGAATATATAATGGAAACGGTAAAAATAGATACGCATAACCCAGTAACAGGTGGTGTTGAATCTACTCATGAATATGAGAGATGGACAGTACCGGTTCAAGAAAATCCAATTCGTGGAAGTCACGATTTCAAAGTGACACGTAATACGATCCAGAAGCTTTTGGCAAACGGAACCCCTAATTGGGTAAAGTGGCCGGAAGACTATAAGGCGTTTGCCAAAGAAGAGATGGCAAGAGAGAAAGAAGTATCTGACATGATGGCCTCGTCATATAAAATGCCTGACCAGGAAATCCTGACAGATAAGAAAGCTCGACTCGTAAACATTATGCACGGTCGAGATTTTATTCAAAAACTTCGTGATAACGGCGTGAAGTGTTTCACATTTGACAATGGAATGCCTAGTACTGTCGGATTGTGGGCAGCGAAGCCGGGAACTGACGAAGTTGTGTATATATGCTTTATGCAGGTTCCGTACATGCCCGAGTGGTCTGTGCTCCGAGTGGACCGCCATGGGGTTCCGTGGGGAGAAGAGTATCGAGGATGGCGAACGGTTTTATGTCAGTTAATCTTGAAAGAGATTTTGACTGAGGAACAAGCTCACAAAATCTTTGGCAAGCCAGCATTGAACAGAATATCTCGGGTTTATAGACGTACTTTATGGCAGTTCAGAAATCAAAACAAGAAGTAACCGACCGGAAGAAGTAGGTGCCAGGTCGAGGAGAGAAGTTATGGACGCAGCAGAAGTGAGAGCGCAGTTATCAGGTTTTGCTGGACCTGTAGAAGATCAGGTTGTAGAACCGATCACATCAGCAAAGCAAGTTCCAACAACAGACCCGAATCAGATGATGACTGGCCTGTTTAAATTGTTGGAGATTTTGACCCAGCGTGAAGCCCGTCTTGAACAGCAGGAACGTGCTGTTATCGAGGCTGCGGCAAAACGAGACGAGCAGATTCGTCGGTCCAATAAGGACTGGGATCGAAATAGACTTGCGACTCAAGCACGCTGTAATCACCGTAAGGGATACACGAAGACTTTCAAGTCGCCGGCTCCGCTTACCGTTGATTACGCCGTGTACATGCACACCTTCATTAACTTGAAGCGTGAAATCAAGTGTCGTATCTGTAAGATGACATGGCGACCTGAGGATACCAAGGAATTCTTGCATATCCAAGGGATGAAGATTCCGAACCATACTGGTATCGGTTGGAACGATTCTGTAACCGGAAAAGTCTCGGCTGTTGCCATGACCGAGCAGTCAACCGATAAGCCTTCAGCGTCGGAAGCGCCGCTGGTAGGTCAGTTGCCAGAAGAAGTAACAACGTTGCTTCAAGGACGAGAGCCTGAGTGGATTGCGAAGTTGCTGCAGTCTCCAGAAGCTAAGTCGTTCTTGGAGAGAACGGCAGCAGGTAAGTAAAGTTCACCCGGTGGGGGCAGCGGCTGAAATCTGCCCCCTTTTAAGATGCCAAATCTACCGTTCCCAAGTGCTCAACAGCCTCAATCAGTAGCTGTTCCTTCAAGTTTATCTACGATAAAACTTCAGGATATCGTAAACATCGCCTATTCTTTTGGCGACATTGCTCCGGCCCTGAACGTCCCTCAATCTAGCGCTCAACCAGCCCTTACAATTGCGAATGATGTCATGAACGCGATCTGCGCTACTCCTTTTCCTTGGAAGTGGAATGAGATTGAGTTGCCGTTTTTCTACACGAATTCCTGGCAGCAGGATTATGCTTTAGTGAATCCAGATAATTCCTCGGTCATGAACGTGGCCTGGTTAGAACGCGGAATGTGCCTGGATGTGAATAACACATCGATTCCAAAGCCTTGGAGATTCGTTGAAGTTGGTCGGCAGTTGCCTAAGCAGACTGGTACTTTCTTTGCCTCCACAACGGCTATCACATTGTTCCTAGCTAACTGGTTTCCAAATTACAAACTTTACTATGGCACCTGGGGTGTTGGTATCCAGGGTCCTTCGGCTACGCCATTGCCTCAGAGTCCAGCAAATTATGGGAACAATCCAGTAGCTGGTTCTGTTTACACGAATCCTATTGGTGTTGGCTCGATGCCGGCGAATCCGATAACTCAGATTCGTGATTCGAACAACAATCTTTTGGTTCTGACAACTTACGGTACAGAGGGTACAAATCCTCCCGTAGCTCCGGTCGGTTCTCTTCCTGGATTTCAGGTAACCAGTGCTGTTCGTCAGGATAACTCCACAACGGTGTGGACAGTGGTGGACCCGAATGGTGCTGGTATGCGTATCATTCCTGCGCCGTCTCAGACAGGTGTGGTATGGCAGTTCCAGATTTGCGGTCAGATGAGACCTGTTCGATTCACATCGTTAAAACAAACCTTAGCTCCTCTTCCAGATGAAATGGAGCCTCATTTCCGTCAGGGTTTCATCACACAATGTTATCGATACTCGCCTGAGGCCAAGATTAGAGCCAAGTTCACTCAAGAGTGGCCTCTCTGGTTGAAGGCTTTGAATGATCTTCGAGCCAAGGATGCCCGAGAGCTAGAAGAAAATACCTTCACCCCTGATCGTGGTATTACTGGTTCGGTTCCAAGTCAGACGAACTTTTTCTACGGTCCGTTTTGGCCATTTCGCTATCCGACTCGTTAAAGGTGATCCATGAAAGCAGGAGTAAGCGGTCCAGGAGGATTAGCAACAGGTTCGTCCGCGTCTGGGTGGTCTTCGGCTAGCGCTGGAACAACGGATCGCGGTAAATCTAATGTTTCTGCCCACTCATATCCTGGGCGACGAATCAAGCGTTCTCCTGTCGTTAATGCTGTTTCTAATCATTCGATTCTGAAGTCAGCTAGAAATATTCAGTTAATGGATTCTGGTTTAGAGCATTTTATGGAGCCTTGATGTCAATCGTACCTGTGGTTACTATAAGTTCACAACCATTGGATCAGTCTGTTTCCGTGGGCAGTACGGCGACGTTCAGTGTTGTTTCGACGGTATCAAGCGATGGTGTTGTTTATTATCAGTGGGTGACGAACAACTCTCGCATCATCGGTTCTGTAACCCCTAATATTCCTGGTTTGAACGGTATTTCCTCGGGAGTTACATCTGGTCCAGCTAGTGCGTTTCAGGTTGGAGCCCAATATGAATCAGCGTACCCTCTTTCGTTCTTTTTGTTGCAAAGCGGGTATGCTCAACCCGGAGCGCTGATTTCTGGTGCTACAAACTCCAGTTATACGACTCCGACTCTTGTAGCTGCTGATAACGGAAGTCGGTTTAGTTGTTATATTGTTCAGATCAGAACGATAGCACAGTCTGTTGGTAATCTTCCGAATTTCCAGTTTGGTTCTCCGAACCCAGCCCCTTTCACTAAGCCTATGCAGTTGTTTAGTACTACGATTTCTCGGGCTGCTATTTTGACGGTACACTAATGGCTATTAATACACTTCAGGATTCTGTAAACTGGGCTCAGCCCTTCATAGAGTATGCTCCTCTTACTGCGGGTATCAATTTGGAGCCGGCTGTAAGCATAGCCTCGATAGTTCGAAATGTTTTCTTGGCCCCTCCTTTGACGTGGAGTTGGAATCGAAACGAGGATAGCTCACAGTTTACTACGGCTGGAACTCAAGATTACATCTATACGAATCTTCCCGATTTTGGGTTTTTGGAAAAAGTTTCTTTGGTTGATTCTCGGGGAAACATTATTGAAATGAAGGATGTCTTCAATAATGCTGCTCTTGCTGTGGCTAGTCAGCAAGATACTCCTCATGCGGTTTCTGTGATTACAAACACCCCTGGTGTTAAGTTTAAGATTCGGTTCATGGGTGTTCCCGATGATAAGTATAACATTGTTTTGACTTATCAGAAAATTCCTACCCAGTTTCATGCTTTCTCGATTTCGTCTGTGCAAGCAGCATCTGGTGGTCAGACAACTTATATTGGAAATTTCAATCCAGTAAACTTTCCTACAACTCCGGTTGTAGCTGAGGCTCTAGTGGCAAATCTCACCAATGCTGGGAACAACGGATTGTTTCCTGTGGTTTCTTGCACGCCTACTGCACTGGTTTTGAGTAATGCGGTAGGGGTGATTGAGACTGCTCCAGCATCGGCTGTGGCGATAAACGTAAACTGGGACCCTATCCCTGATGACTATTCGGATATTTACAACAACCTTTTCTTAGGTGAGTCTTTCACTGCTTTTGATGATGCTCGTTCTCAGGTTTATCGTCAGCGCGGTATTCTCATGCTTTTGGCTAAGCAAGAAGGTTTGACTGATATGCAGAAGAATATTTTTGCCCAACAATATCTAGCACAGGGCAAAGAAGATTTGGTATTCGTAATGAAAGGGCAGCAATCAGTGCAGGCACGAGCCGTTTAAAGGAGAACTACAATTAATCTGCTTCAACAGCACAGTGCTCAGCCGCAGAAACAGCCTAAGTACGTACCGATCTTCATTGATCGTACTTTTACTGGCTTGTATACACAACGAGCCGTGCTGCACGATCCTTCCGATATTTATACGGCCAGATATTATGGCGGGCGTCCAGATGCTCTCTGGATGGGACAAAATATTGAATTAACCAACCGGTTGACACTTCAGCGTCGGCCCGGTCTTACTGCGTTCTCTACCTTCACATATCCTACGGTTCCTCTCCGGGAATTCTCTTTCCAACTTACAGACGGAACAATTCGAGTCATTATTGATACCGGCTCTTCGGGAAATTTGTCTGTTGCTTCGGCGGCTAATGCGTCGGGTGGAAACACTGTTTATACCGGCACGTTTCCAAGCGGTGCGGGAAACGGACTTGTTGGTCTGATCTTTACTATTGTTGGCTTCGTGACAAATGTTGTCAATAACGGTTCTTACACATGTGTGGCTTCCACGGCTACAACTATCACTCTAGCTAATCCGAATGGCGTATCTGAGACAATAGCGGCTACGGCCACGACTGCTGGAGGCGTTTATTGGGATCAACAGAATGGTTCGGCAGTTCTGTTGTTCGGAAAATCTGCAGGGGCCGGCCAAACTTATTTCACTGCTGTTTCTGGCGTTCTGTACATGGGTGATGGCGTCGATATCAGAAAGTATACGCCGCTTAACTCGAATGCCACTGTAACTGTGAAGACTCCTCCGCAGCCATCCACAACTACGAACACGATTTGGAATTGGAGTGGCGCGGCTCCAACTGTAGCTCCGGCTGTAACTTTAAAATCGGCTGGTTCCGCTGGCGGAAGCTGGCAAGCAAGTACTTGGTTTTCCACGATGGGCTTGATCGTGGATGCCAATGGAAATATTTGGCAATTACATGCGATCAAGAATCCATTGGTGACTGTTGGTACCGTTGGTCTCGTGGGTACGTCCAGCGCTGGAGGACCTAGTTGGAATCTGACTCCGGGTCTGACAACATCTGACAACACTGTGACGTGGAGATGCTTGAGCGCGATTAACGCTCGCGTACCCGGTTCTCAACTGGAGACCGAAACCCAGGCTTATACTTCGAATCCGGTTCCGTGTGCGTACTACGATCAGATTTCGGGAAACATCTACGTCTGCATCCACGCAACCTCTGGAGGAAATCTATTTAATGGTCCTATTCAAGGCTTGTCTCTAGCTCCGGGACAATCGTTCCCAGATGGAAATGATGTGATGATGTCCATAGGAAATTCAAACAATATTCCTAATGGTTACTGTCAAGGTCAATGGAAGCCAAGCCAAGTTATTCCGTCTCAGGCAAATCCACCTACTAGATTGATTATTCCTTTTCAGATTCCTCGCCCTGGGTCTCCGTTAACTCAGACTTTGTATTTGTTCGAGCAAACTGTTAGCGGAACAACAAGTGCGAGCGGAGTTATTTTCTCCTCGAATCCTACTCCTGGCGTTACAACAGTGACTGAGCCGGCATCGGGTGATGCCACGGGCAGCCAGCTTCAATGGGTTAATGTTTACGCAGCGAACAACTCGACTGGCAAGTGGGTAGCCGGGGCATCGTATCCTGTGTGGCAGTCGCCAACCAGTGTGAATTTCGGTGTGATGGTTGATAATAACGGAAGTTTTTGGGTTGCGGTTCAGCAGCCGCCAAACGGAGCTTTAGTCGGAGTCTCAGGTTTAACCGATCCGGTTTCTGTTGCTGGATACTATTGGCTCCCTGGTCACGTCTATGCTGGTGGAACTATTGTTATTGACAGCAATAGTAATCGTCAGCAGGCTCAGGGTACTGGCGGTACGTCTCAGAATCCAGGTCCTCCATCTTGGAATAGAAACCAGGGTGGAACCACAACAGATAACGGTGTAACTTGGAGAAATCTTGGTTCTGCTTATGGAACCACAATTCCTGATGGTTTGGGTGCGACCGCATTCCAATGGGTTAACGTTGGACGTGATTCGACCTGGACAGCTAATCAGAAGTTTTATCTTCCTACACAAGGATTTTATACACCAACTAATGGCGCTCTTGGTAGCGTAAATATTAGTGACGGAACTAACTCCGAGTTCGTGGTCCAAACCGGTTTGTCGGGAAATTCGGCTCCTACATGGAACACAAATACTCAGGTAGGATCAAATGAAACTTACGATCCGTCGCCGGCTGCGGCAGGCGGAGTCGTATGGTACAACAACGGTCCTTTTTCTCAGGGCTTCATAACTCCGTTTACGAAGTCTCACACTTGGGCGTATTCTTATAAGAATCGAACTCTAGGTGATTTTTATTCTGCGGTAGTAGCGCCGGCCGTAACTCCTCCAACTCCTCCGGGCTTGGTGTCGCCGCTACCCCCTCCTACTGGAGCGCAGAATAATACGATCACAACGGCTTCTCCAGCCACGACCATATCCGGTGCTCAGGCGAGCGCGGTTGCAACAATCTATGGGAATTATTCTAGTGATCCGCAATTCGACACGATTGTGATTTGGAGAGACCCGGATGGTGTTGTTACTTCGGCTCAAAATCCTGTTGGAATGTTAGAACTTACTGAGATTCCAAATATACCAAGTCGAGCCGGTGTTGGAAAGTATAATGTTAACGGTATTTTATACGATTGGGCGTTTCAAGATTTCTTGCCTGATACACCGACAGCAACGTTCCCAGGTTTGAATCCACTTATACCTGCGCCGATCAATCATCAGAATGATCCGCCTCCGACAAGTTTCAGACCGATGGTTTACAACTTCACGAGAATCTGGGGATCATATCTACTCCAGGTTAATTTTAGTGGTGGTCCAGACGTAATAACCGGAAATCCAAATGAGGCATTTTTGGTTCAGTCTGATGAGCTTCCATTTCTAGCTCCGGTACAGAGATTGGTTCAGACTCCGCAAGGCTTGGTTGCTTTAACAACTAATTCTGTGGAGTTAGTTGCTGGTGGTCCGCAAACACTTTCGTTCTATAGCGTCAAGTTGTCAGCAAATATGGGGCTGTTGAGTTTCAACGCTTTGGATGTCTTTGCTGGAGAAATTTTCTTCTTCAGCGCGGATAATCAGTTCTTTGTTTTGAGCCCATCCTTGAGTGTTTCGAACTTCGGGTTTCCTCTCGGTGATCAGTTCGCTAATCAGCCTTCGTCTGGTATCTCGGATACAACCTGGAATCCGGCTAATGTCTACGTTGCTGTTCACCAAAGTGGAGTAGATAATTGCATCTTTGTCTCTGATGGTTCCACGGGTTGGTACCGTTTAAATCCTCGTCAGATTCCTGGTGCGGCTCAAGGTCCTGAACCTATTTGGAGTCCATTTGCGAAGATTACGGGCGGAGCCCAGATGGTTCAGAGTATCGAGTTTGCTCCGGGCAAGAAAATTTTGCTCGTCGGTGCGGCAGGGCTAGGCACTCTTTCCAAGAGAACATTGGGTGTATATACAGATAACGGAACCCAATATGATGCATTTTTCGTGATGGGTTCCATAGTTTTGGCTCACCCAGGTCAACTTGGTTTGTTGAAGTTTTTGGAGTGTGATTTTAGCGGCCAAGGTTTCCGACCAACTGTTTCATACCTTCTGAATGAATTTTTTGGAACCTTTACGCCATTCAAGGCAGCACCAACTTTTGATCCTCCGTCAATTTATGGACAGAGATTTACTCCAGTTTCGTACAGTCCAAATCGCTATTATTTTGCAAGCAATGCGGTCCTTGCTCGATGCCGTCACCTTCAAATTCGAGTAGATTACGGTCAGACTCCGAACGGCGATGAAATTTATGACATGACGATCTACGGTCGCATCGTGGTTGAGCTATAATGGCAAAGAAGAAAAAGAGCGGAAAAAATCAGGAACAGCCAGAACAAGATATTCTCCAGGAAGCAGGTTTGCCTGCAAACTGGGGAATTGCTGATGTTCCTGTGTTGAATCCAACGGAGCCTCGTCCGGGTGCTGCGCCTCCTTCGCCCAATGACATGCCTCCGCATTTCGTGGGTGTTTTAAACCCGGATATGCAGCATGACAAGGTGTTCGTAGGCACTCAAATTTATCCTCCGCAGATTGCCTCGACTCCTTTGATGCCGTCTGCCCCTTCGGGTAACCCACAAACGAACGCGGCTATTCGAAGTATGATTAAGATAAACCAAGTCGCTGCATCGGCTGCAGTTTCGGGAATGGTCTTTCGCGGTACGTGGCAATCTTTTATAAGCTACAACATTAACGATGTAGTCTTATTTAATTCATCGGCTTATGTTGCCATCACAGGTAGTGTGAATCTTCAACCAGATTTGAATTCGACAAATTGGACTCTGTTGTCAGAAAATTTTGTTTTCAATGCCACGATCACCCCATTTGAAGTAGGGGGTTTCGGTCCGTTTGATACTTCCACTTCAGCAACCGGTAATTCCTTAACGGTCATGATAAGTGGGACTGCGTCGGCAACAAATGAAATCGCGTTGTTGACCGTTTGTGCGTCTAATGGTGCGACAGTTTCGACTCCTCCGGGTTGGAGTGTTTTTTACCAGACTTCCGCCAGCGAAGTAATTTTTTATAAAATATTGTCTAGTGCCCAGAATATAAACGTCAATGCGTCGTTATCAGTTTCGGCTCCGTGGGCTGCAACGCTAGCCTTTTTTAAGTTCGGCGGATTCGCAACTGCAACAATTACATCGATAGCTATAGACGGTTCAGACCATGTTACAGTCACATGTGCGAATACACTCAAGGCTGGAAATTTAGTTGATTTGGCTGGTCTTACGAATGCCACTTTTCTGAATGGTGCTCAACTAACCGTAGCAACTGCTTCTCCTACACAATTTACGGCATCATTCACTCATGTTAGTTATGGACCTACGGCAGATACAGGAACGGCTACACGATTGATAATGCAAATAACGGCCACAAGTTCCGGTGCTGGTGCTTCACCGGAATCTAAAACGTTATCTTCGGCTACAACTGCAGAGAGTATTTTAGCTTTTATATTTTACGCAAATCAGACATCGGGTTCAACATTTCCTTTCACGAGTGTCAGCGATACAGATTTAGATTCCTATTCCTTGGTTACTGCATCGATAGGTTCTCCTGGCGGTATAGTCGATGGAGCAACAGCCAACGCTGCATTTTCTAATCAAGTTGTTGGTGGTACGACTCCTACATTAACTGAGCACCATACTGGGACCCCAAATAATGCGGCGTGGTTTGCTATGGAGTTACCGGGTTCGGCATCGCAAAGTTCTCCATATCTCCCTTACGATGTTGAGGAATTCAGAGGGAGTTTCTTTGTTTGTTTAAAGGAGACAACTAAGGATGCATTCATTGATCCTACAAGTTGGGGTCAAATAGCTCAAGGAACCGGAAGCCTAGTTTTTTTGTCTGCAGATTATTTAACCGCTGCTAACGATTACGGCAGATTGATTATCAATACGGATACTGTTTCTCACACAGTTACTCTTCCGTTGGTTCCTCCGAGCAATAGTTGGTGGGTAGCTATTCAAGGTTTGAATGCCTCAGTAACGATTAATCCCAATGGCAACCTTTTGAATGGATCAACTTCAAATGAAAGTTTAGGAACAAACCAAGGAGTTATTGTTTGGACTGATGGAGCAAGCTATTACACTCTTCACGGAGTAAATAGCTTGACTGTGCCAAATATTTTTACGATTACAGGACCGGATAGTTCAGGTAACGTCATAATTGATCTTGCAACCGAGGCTGCTAATACTGGATTCTATGGCCCGACATCGGGATCGCCCGCTAAGCCGACATTTCGTTCTGCGGTTCCTGCTGATCTTCCGCCTTTGGGTATTGTAGCTGTTTCCTCAATTGGAAACACAACAACTCAAAGCGGGAATTTAAGACCTAACGGGGCGGTTCCTGTAGCTGGTCTTTATAGAGTTTCCATCTATGCGGTTTTGATAGCGAATCCGTCAGCGGGAAGTTTGACGCCGTCAGTTACTTGGGACGACGGGACTGCTTCCAGAACTACGACAGGAACAGCGATAGACACATCGGCAACGAATTTCGGAACAGATGAACAGATAATTGAAACAGACGGAATACACGATATTTCGTATGCACTGACCCTTGTATAGGAGACATAATGGCAACAACATTTGAAATGAAGTACGGAACAGAGAAACAAGCTATCACGTGTACGATTACTTCTCTGACAAATACTAGTGCTCGTCAATCCACAGTAGTGGATAATACTTCCAACCTGTTCCTTGACGCTCTTGTTCAGATACAGACGAAGAGTGCCGCCGCCGCTACTTCAAGCACAGGCTATGTGAACATTTATGGTTATGGTACCGTTGATGCTGCCGATAGCTTATATCCAGAAGGCATTACGGGATCGGACGGTGCTGTTACGTTGACGGTTCCTACCAACTTGAAGTTGATTGGCACTATCAATGTTGTGGCTAACTCAACGACATACGTCAGCGAGCCATTTTCTGTAGCCGCAGCTTTTGGTGGAGTGCTTCCTGAAAAGTGGGGTATCGTGGTTGAAAACCAATCTGGCGCTACACTAGATGCAGCAGTTGGCGCTTGTTATTACCAAGGTATTCTTGCTCAGGGCGTATAAATGTCAATCTTCATCAACCCCAAGAAATGGACAGATCAACCGCCTGCGGGGGCTCAAATTAATTTTGGGCATCCACTGGCCCGTGGTTTGACTTTTTATATCTTGTTTAATACTGGGGCAGGATTGCAGCATCCGATGTTGCCTACTAACTTGGTTCCGACAATCGTAACTGGTGGTACGGAGCCAGCAGCTAGTTGGATTTCTAAACAAGGCGGAAAATCCCACACGTGGGATGGAAACTGGGGTCTTTGGTACGAGAGAGGAGCCTGGGTTGAGCCTAATTGGGTTACAGGTGTGTGTCGGGCACAGAGAACTTCAGGTTCTGAAACTGGAGATGCTTCTCTGTATAGAAAAGCATATCAAAATGCCGGTGCTCCTCCATTCGTTAGTCACGGGTTAGACTGGAACCCTGGTGGAGCCGGTCAGGATGTTCTCGGTGCTTATATTGCCGATCAAGGCGGAACACTACATGCTCCGACTTTTTCTTCGCCGGCTGGCACCCTTGCGAATGTGCATACGGCAGGCATTACAGCAGGCCCATCTGGTGGTAATGGCCTTTTGAATTTGTATCTAAATGGGCATCAGGTAGCTACCCAAACAGTCGTCGGAATGACTGGCATACAGTACGACACAACATCTACCGGTCGCTTGATCGTCAGCGGAGCCGAATCGGGAGCTAATGTGGTTCCGATTATTGGAAATATTTACTATCTTGGGATTTGGAATCGTCCACTTCAGGCTTCTGAAATGGAGTGGTTGCATGTCGAGCCGTATGCGATGCTTGTCCCTATGAGAAAAAGAACATACTTTTTTACCCCTCCTCCTGTTAGAACATATTCGTATTTTATCACTTTGGAGCGCTTAAGTTAAACCAATGCTCAAATTAGAATTGACTACTCAAGAAGACCTTTCACAGATTTCAGAGTGGACTCAAGCCGATGAATATCACCGAGAAAACAATCTGCCTGAGTGGTGGTTAACTGGACAAGGTAATTTGTCTTTCCGTCTTGATGACGATGGGGGTCCTGTTATCTATATCCGTTTAGACGAAGGTGAATTCTATCGCCTCCATTGTCAATTCGCCTCTTATGAAATTGTATCTAAGAGACGATTGGTTGCGGGAATTTTTGGCGTTTTTCCCTGGCTCGTATATTATGCCAAGAGCAAAGGTGCCAAGGGTTTGATTTTTAGTTCAGTTAGTCCATCCCTGGTAAAGTTTATGAAAAAGTTGGGCTTCGAACCATCGTGGGAACACTTTGGCGAGCACGTCCTGAAATTTGAGGAGAAATAATATGGCTGCATTCATTGCTCCCGCTATAGGCGGTATCGTAAGTGCATTCACAGGCGGCTGCGGCCCCAGTGCGGAAGAGAAACAGCAGATGACAATGCAGACCGGCATGGAATCTGATCTGATGTCTGCTTTTAACCAGCGTCTAGGCGAACAGAAGGATACGATCAATCAGTTAAGCACAGCGCTGTCGAACGCGGCTGCAGGCAAGTTCCCTCCTGGGATGGACCCCACAACTTTGGCTTCGTTCACGTCGAAAGCTATGGTCACAACATCGCGGGCCTATCAGAACGCAGCGCAAGCTGCTGGTAATGCGATTGCCGCACGCGGAGACGGTACTGCAGACCCATCAGGTGTGTTAAGCGGACCCGAGGCTCAAATCTTCGGTGATATTGCAGCTAAGGGTGCGGCTCAAGAATCTGATCTTCTAATGCAGGTTCAATACGAAGACTGGCAAGCCGGCCGTGAAGATTACATGGGTTATATCAAGGGATTGGAAACCATGGCTGAACTTCAGGACCCGGCAAAAATGGCTGGAGCCATGATTGAGTCTACAAAGTCTCCAACTCAGTTGAGTGAAGAGATGACGAAGCAACAATCTCAGGCTGCTTCTGATATTGGTGTTGCGGCCACAAATGTTGCGGCTGGATTAGGTGCCATGATTAGTCAGCAACAGGCGAAAGGCCAGATGCAGAAACAGATTACCGGTGTTTTGGATTGGAGTCAGCAGCAGACCAACAAGTTGATGACTACGCCGTTGATGACTATGCCGATACCTCCGGTTCCTCCATCAGATGAATATGCAAGTATTGGATAATTTAGGAGAACGAAGATGCCAAATGGCGTTCAGGCAGGATTAGCAGCATTTCAACCTCAAGGGGCAGATGTTGCCACACTTCAGACGATGCAACAGCCACAAGGACCGGCTGCGGCTGGTGTCTCGGCTATGGCTACTGCGGCAGCACCGCTGCCTGAAGCTCCTAGTGCGGCGGCTGCGCCGGCTCCGGGAAGTTTTGGTTGGAAACTTGCCAGAGTTCTTGGCGGCACGATGCAGGCTCTTTCAGGTCTTGGTGGACCAGCAGTGGCGGCACCAGTACCGGCTCCGGCCGGCGCGGGCGGTTTATTTGGCGCTCAGACTGCTGCGGCTGAGATGCAGAAAGAGAATGCGGCCCGAGATGTTCAGCGTCGAGAGCAAGCTCGTCTTGATGAGAACCAACAGATTGAGGCTCAGAAAGCCAAGGCTTATATCGCACACGAGAACATTGCTACTTACCATGATCAGATGCTGGTTTGGCAGCAAGGCGACGAGGCCACAGTTAAATCGGCTGATAGTGGCAATATGCTCATGAAGGCTTATACTGAACCACCTTCAGGTGTCAAGGGTGCTGAGAAGTTCAAGGATAATGTGGACGGTACTGAGTTGCAGACTATGCTTCAGCAAGCGAATCAGGATCAGTTCAAGAGAACAGGTAAGTATCTGGACCCAACTCAACAGCATATTTTCCCGACAGGCGCGAAGGATGTCGTTGTGGGTTATGATGCTCAGGGCCAGGCAATGCTTCGAAAGCGACAGACCTATACTGTTGTGGAAGACATGCCGGAAGTTCAGATTAACGCTGCTCAGGCCGCTTACATTTCTAGATTTACTGATCAGAAGGCCACTGAAGGTCAGAAGCTTCCAGGATATCTATACGGTACCTTGGCTCAGCAAGCCAAGTCAGCCGAGACTGCTCAGATCGCGGTAGATGATATGCGGGCTCAGCTTGGTATTAAGGCACTCTCGACAGAAGATAAGTTGAAGATGATTAAGAATTATCCGGCTATCGGCAAGGCATTAGCTCAAGGTGGTGGCGATCCTTTCAAGACCATGGCTACTCTTGAGAACGCTCAGTCCGGTCTGGGACAATCGTTCATTAGATTCGCGTTCGGCGATGAGAAGGACCCAACCGGATATTTGAATGCGTTTAAGCTCGAAGCCGAGTTTAGAAAAGAATCCTTCGATATGTGGGCTAAGACTCTTAACCTGCAGCAGAAGCTCCCGTGGGGTAATCCCGAATTAGCCGACAATCCTAAGGCGTTCTACGGTTCCCTGAGCAAAGAGCAGAAGATTGAAGTCGATTCTTTGTACGATGGTTCGGCTGGTATCGAGAAGATGTCGTACTTCTTGACTCGACGTTTGCAGGGTGATACAGACGTGTTCACGGCAGTCAAGGCTTCTCATCCAGATTTTAATGCGGAAGCCGTGGAGAACTTTGTGCCGCTTGCCAAGGGATACAAAACAGTTCAACCGGGTAAGGAAGGATTTGCTTTGAATGCTATGGACACAACCATGAAGCATTTGCACTCCTTCTACGATAACACCAAGGCAAGTATTCTTCAGCCTACGAGCGCTGCGGCTGCTAAGCGTAATGCGGACCTAGCATTCATCCCTGGTGAGTTGGATAAGTCGGTAAACGCAAGTTCAACTATTGAAGGTCGAAGAGCAATTCAAGATGCTCTAACTCCTGCTACACCGTGGTTGAGAGCTACAGCCGTGGAGGAAGCCGCAAAGAAAGTTATGGATAAGTACGATAGTTACAAGAATACTTGGCAGAGCGTGGCTCCGAATACAAGATGGGCAAACCAGATGCCGAATCCATTTAGTCCAGAGTCGTTGCTCAGCTACGTCTATATCACAAATAAGGGTAAAATTCCGGTAGCTCCTACAATCACACCAGCCGGCGTCGTTGGTCCTGGTATTGATGGACGTGGTGTTGCAGCCGTAGGTGCGAATGAAGAAGAGATTGGAACCAAGAGAAATCCTAAGGACGGAAAGCTCCACTGGGTTTGGTCTAAGGATGGCGGTAAGACTGTTTTGAGAGATTTAGGATACGCGGAGTAAATCATGGCAGATAATCAGCAACAAGGACAGCCACAACCCGAGAATTGGGGCGATACAGGTTTTACGCCTTTAAAGCCCAGCACTGTTCCTGTGTCCGGTACTACTCCTGCGCCGGAACGACCTGAACAGGCTGCTCAACAAGCTACAACTGCTAAGATGCCTACCATGGTTCCAGGAGGCGAATCCTGGGGTGATACTCCTTTCACACCGATTACAACGGCCGGCCAAGCCGATTTTTTACAGCGTAAGGAGCAAGAACAGAGAGCCAATATTCCTGTTGAACCTAGTGCGGCGAAACGATATATGAGCGGTTTGTACGCAACCACACTCGGCCCAATGGCAGGTATTGGTCGAGAACTGATGGAAAAGAATGGTGATCTAATTGCTCAGGCTGCGTCTGATTATCGAGCCGGCAATCATTTGCGGGCCTTCACTAAGCTCGCTTCTCTTGCGGCACCTATTTCGCCGGAAAATCCAGAAATTCAGACTGCTTCAGGTGTCGTTCAGGGCGCGATAAAGTCTATGAACGATGAGTGGGGTAGAGGCATTGCACTTGGTCACCAGGGACGATATTCAGAAGCCGCTGGTCATTTGCTTGCCAGCGTGATCCCGTTTATGGGTCCTGCTGCGGCTCATGCCGGCGAGAGAATGGGCGAAGGTGATATTGCTGGTGGTTTGGGAGAGGCAACTGGATTGGTTTCAACCGCAGTGAGCCCGGAAGCAGCAGCTAGGGTTGTGCCAACTGTGGCTCGGGCTGCAGCTAGAGTTACGCCTGGGGCCGTTTCTGAGGCTTTAGAGCGTTCGGCTGAAGCACGCGAGGCTGCTCGGGCTGCAGAGGCTGTGGAGGAGAAACCCGCTGTTGCAGGCAAGATTATCCAGGAAACCGATCCGAAGAGACTTACGGCCACAACGCGAGCCTTGGGTGCTGTGGATACAACCGGTGTTAAGACTTACTCAGATTTGGCAGATACATTGGATGCCAAGATCAAGGAGAATGTGGCTAAGGTTGACGCGGCTCTTGAGCCTAAAACTGGTGCGCCGCTTCCTGTCTTCAAGGGCACCGATCTAGATCGTACAATTCCAGTGGAAGGAGCCACGCCGCGAGTTGTAAATCCAGTCCGAGATGCTTTGACTCAGATGCGGGATTTTTATGAAAAGACCAATGATGACGCTGAAGCCGCTCGCGTTGAAGGTTTGCAGAATAAGTTTGAGAGAACCGGACTTTCACTCAAGGAAATTAACGATGTCGCCAGAGAGCATGGTTCGGAGCTTAGTGCTTTTAGTCCTGTGACCGGAGAATTAGCATCCGGCTTAGGCAGACAGGCTGCAGAGAACACTCGCGCTGGTGTCAAGGATGTTATCCATAGATTTACTGATGATAAGACACGAGCCCTGGATGCTCAGACAAGTGATTTGATCACAGCTAAAGACTTGACTCGGGATATGGAGCAACAGGTTCTTAAGTTGGAACAGAAAATTCAAGAAGCCGGCTGGGGTCAAAGATTAGCTAAATTTGTAAAGAGAACCGGTCCCGGTATGGCGGGTGGTCTACTTGCCGGTCCAATTTTAGGTATGGGCCATGTGGCTGGAGCGCTTACAGGCGGTATCTTGAATATGGTTATCGAAGGTATGCTGGATAAGACTGGTAATCTGAATGCGGTTAAGTTACAAGCTAGATTACCAAAACTCTTGGGAGAGTTTCGGCGATTGAATGCATTGTCGCCTGAAAAGGCTCTGAGAGAATTACCGAAGGTTATTCAGGGTCCTAGTCCAGAGCCTCCTAAGGGTCCTACTCCAACCCCAACACCCGGAGGCGGCGCTGCTCCTGCCGCTCCTGCGGCCGAAGAAGAACCTGAAATTGAAATAGTTGAACCGGGAAGAGTAACGCTTGGTGGTAGTGGCGAGAGTGCTGCGTCTCAAGAAGCTATCAGTAGGCTCCGGGCTGAAGCAGGCAGGGGTATTAAGCGTTTCCGAGTCGATACGCGGTCGGGAAATCGGGTTCCACTGATTGGTGTGGATGCTATCGACGCTAAGCCCGGACCCTACGATAGAATCATAATGCGTGATGCCGAAGGACGCGAAGTCACTTTGGATCGTGGTCAGAAAGCTGCTTAATGATTGTCATAAGTTGTGTGCAGCGGCGGTTCCTAGACCAAGAATTTTTCCTGCTACACACATCTTGTTAAATAATTCTTTGCACTCTTTTTCGGCGAGTGAAAAAATCGCACCGGAGGAGAGATAGATTGTATGGTCAGTGTCATTGATGGCTACAAGATTTTCCAAGTTAAAATAGAAGAGTTGGCCATCCGAGTTTCGTGTTTGGATAAACATTAGCGAGTGACACCGACAGTGACGGTTTCTTTTTCTCCGGTCCCGCCTTCGACAGGTTTGTTCTCTTTGGAGGCTTCGGGATTATATCCTTCCCACATCGCGTCCCATTTTTCTTGACTCACGGCTTCGCCCATCGGCCTGAACTGAGCCCGACTCGCACCAGACGCTAATCGATCACCGCCGCCGTTCTGTAATTGCATTTTAATCCTCCCTTATTGTGTCAAGACTTACTTCTGCGATCTGATCCCCATCAAACCAGGTCAAGTATCCACAATCCACAGCCCAGAATCCGTTTCTTTTCATAGCTGCGATATCACTAGTTGCGTGATCCACGCTTACCTGCGTTCTTACCAGGCGAGGCATACAACCAGGTGGACACTTGAGCATCACATAGGCTCGAATTGGAAGTTCGTGTAACCCCAATTGTCTGCGAAGTCGAGCCTCCATCATCATCGGAGACTGAAGGAACCTATCGAAGTTTTTACGGTAAATTTCTTCGCAGGCTATGCACTGCTCCTGAAGGATGTTATGTGGACATAGGGTCCGCTGGCGTTCCTCTTCCAGCAGACGATCTAGTAGCTTCTCCTCGTGTTCCTTCCTGATTTTCTGCTGCAGCAACTTGCGTCTGTGTCTTGCGGCGTTCATGGGCCTCTTTTGCGATTCGAAGTGTCATGTTTTCGGTCCTACTTTCAAAGCTTCCAAATCAAAATGTGAGACATATTCCTCGATGAATTTTTCTGCGCCTCCGCCTCGCCTTTCCGGGATGACCCACTCGTAAGCAACGAATTCTTTGTTATCGAGAGTGATTACTTCCGCCTTAGTAATAAGTACACATTCACCAGCAAATTGGTTCCAAGGCCACTCTGTAATTCGAACCATATCACCGGGTTTGTACAATGGTGTCAATTGGTCCACCAACTCAGTGCTTTCTGTGTTGCGAGTTTGATTTCAGCCGGCGTAGCTGTTCGAGGAGCAGCATCAACCCAGTCTCCGTCGCCGCGCCAGAAAATGCGGGCATGTTCGCGGTCGGGAGTGAAAGTACGGGTCACGATTGTGATGGTGCCGTCGAGCGGAAAACTTTCGTGAATTTCATCCTTGTACTGCATGTAATTGCTTCCGGCTCTGTATTCTTCTTCAACGGCGCATTCTACACAAACTTTTTTAGAGTCCTCTGTTTTGAAAGCGCCTTCTCCGCATTTAATTGTGGCGGTATTGAATAATTCGATCAGGCCAGCATCTCGGCCGGCTCGAAAGGTTGAATTATCTTCCGTAATTGGTTGACCGAAGAAATCCTTATCCAAGATTGTATAGCGTCTTTGCCTGTAGACGCCGGCAATGACTTGGGAATAGAGATGCCAGGGATGATCATGGATTGGCGATACACCAGGAATCTTGAAATCGGAAATCCAGATGTGGAGTCGAACTGCGTCATTTAGATAGGTTCGAATCATGCCGAGTCCCTGTACGGACCACTTCAGATCGTAAGGGCTCTTGAGAACGGTTTCGACCAAGAGTCGAATCAGGTCAAACTCTTTGGTGAAGTTAGGTCTACTGACATTTGTGATGATTCGAGGACAACTTAACTCTAGGGGTTCTGTACTCACTCTTCCTCCGAGATGTAAGACTCTACCGAAACGGTCTCCGGCACTTGCCCGAGTTGTTCTTTCTTCCTGGCATTGATATGTTGTAACTTCTCCTTGGCTTCGGTCGAGATTGCCTTGCCAGGAATGACGGCAATCCGGTAATACTTCTCGATGAGTCGTCCTTTGTCAATCCAGTCCGTGATCAACTTGATGGCTTCGTGCTTGTTGTATTCTCCGAACGGGGCTTCATTGTTAGCCTGTATGCGAGCCCCATGACGATACGCCGGCCAGTTATCTAGAGTCTTGACCCAACCTTCGGGCTTACGTTCCCAGACTATTCCCTCTGTGATCATTTAACTAGTGGCAAGGGAATCAGAGTCCCGACTAAACTGCCGCCTGCAAATGCGATAACGAATCCTATATAAGAATGAAATGACGAGGCTGTGGTTAGGAATAATATCGCCGCAAATGCAGCGGATAGTCGAATAAGTTTGTTTTTCATTGCTTTTCTAACTCCTCTTTCCCCTTCACAGCCCATTGAGTGGGCGCAAAGGTGACTTTGCGGTTCTGGGTATCCTTCGTGGCTCTATCCACAGCATCTGCGGCGCTATCGGCCGGCACCGTGATTTTCTCTTTGTGAACGAGTGTGACTTCGTATAGATTCGGCATGGTTCTCCTTTTTTAGACTAACATTCCAACCAAAATACCGCCTATCACAGCTAAAACGGTTGCTGCTACCTTATCGTGAGTTATCCCCGCCACAGTTAAACAGGGTATTGATGTAAGAGCTACAAATATCCTTATGGTTTTAGAACGGATCATTTGATCACCTTGATGGCGGTGATTTCGAATTCGAACAAACGGCTTTTAATGTCTTCTGTTAGGGGCTGAACTTTGCCCATGATATCGTTAATCAAAGCTTCTGGTGTCGGTCTAGCGCCGTTGTTTGGATGGAAATCTCGTTCGAGTTCGATTGTGACCTTCATTTTTTCCTCCCGAGTGCGTTTGCGATCTGAATTGCTTTAGCGTAAACTTGTACAGCGTAGCGTGCATCCGATATACCGGGTTGTCGGTATATCATGATCGGAGGAGTCATTAGTACGTTAAAAATTTTCCGGGTTTTTGCCATGTGTTTGTTGACACGTTTTTCTATTTCAGACCCGCTTCCGATGCCTCCGCGTTCTCTGCTCACGTTCCTACCCCATTCAGCCAGGCGATGGCGGTTTCAGTTTCGTATTCCCAATCCTTGTAACGCTCTAGGGCATCTCGGGTGTCGTGATCGAACGGCATCCGGCGAAGTTGTTGCTCCGCCCTAGCGATAGCGTCTCTGGCATTACTCAAGCTGGTATCCAAGAGCTTGCGGATTACGTCTCGTGGATTTTTCATACTGGTAACTCGAATCCCAGGCCGGCTTTCTCGGCCCATTGTTTACGAGCGATCAGGTTGTTTTCAAACTTCACATATCGGCCGGCGACTCCGGGGATCGAGTGGCCGAGCCAATAAGAGCTTAGACCCTGGGGTACATTCTGGGACTCCAGGTGCGTGCGGCGAAAGCGACGGAATGCATGGAACCCGGTATTAAGCCCGGCACGATCCTGGAGATGGTTGTAGGCAGTGCGTTCGTCTACCGGGAAGAGTCGCCCTTCGCGCCAGATCACTTCTTTGTTCAGGTAGGCGTTCAGAACCGGGTCTAGGTCCACTTGCCGGTAGCCGGCTTCAGTCTTGGGGCTATCCTGAATCTTGCCGTCCACCAGGGTAGAATTTACACGGATAATAGCCTGGTCTCGATCCCAGTCCTGGGCTTGGAGCGCCAAGGCTTCTCCGACGCGGAGCCCGGAGCCGGCCAGGAGTGCCAGGAAGCCGTGGATATAGCTCCCGAAGTGCTGAGCCCGGCTAATAGCCTCTTGGAGCCCTTCCCGGCCTATTGTAGGGGCGTTGACATCCTCATCCCGGACCACAGGAAGGTCGATAAATTCATTGTTCCAGGTCCGGGGATATAGTTGGTTCCCGTTGGGGTCTACGGCCGAGGCCACAATCTTCTTCACGAGTCCCACCACAGCCGTGACCGTGGTGGGTGCCAGGCGCGGATGAATCTGGGCCACGAATGCTTTCAAGGTGCCGTTTTCGACATCCTTGAGATTCGCTTTACCCAGGTACGGCAGAACCCAGTTGTCCAGATAGCTCCGATAGGCTTTGATCGTCTTGGCCTTGGCGGGCTCACGGCGACGGGTCTGAATCTGGTCCATGAAGACCTGAGCTTGTTCACTCATCCGTATCATGGCTATAAATTACCAGATTCGCTGGACGTTGTCAAGAACTTTTTTTCCAAGTCAGCGTTGTTGGACAGGGAACGAATAGATACTGTGCAAGCATTGTTCGCGCTCGGCTTCGAGGCTTCGGCCAGTAGGATTTAACTTGAACGACAGCGAGAACGTATTTTTTCTTTGCAGTACGTTGAAATTTTTCCGCATCCGGCCGTGTAGAGAAGAATTGAAATCCAGCACGATATCGTCGCTGATTTGAGGCTCCTGGATTATGAACCCAGCGCATCTTTGCTTTGAGCCAAGTATTTCGTGGCACAAGTGTACTACCTTCGTGGGCATGATAGAGAAATTGAAGAGAGCCCCTTTGATGAATGCGAAAAAGTTTATAAGCAGTCACGTTTAATTTCCGGTCGCATCCGGCTCGGGCTCAATAAAGTAGGTGTCATGAATCTTGAGTCCAATCGGCCGATTGATGTTCTCGACTTGGCCGAGTCTTTGGGAACGATCCAGGTATTTTGCCATCTTGCGCCGTTTCGCGTTCTTGGCCTCCAGAAGTTCCCAGGGACTGATTTCAGGAAGTTCACCAATGTCTGTGAGAACGTCTAGGACTCCGAGCAAGTCATTGACTTCGGCTCGAAGTTTTTCTGCGTTACTCGGAGCTTCGAAGTTTTCTCCTGCGCCTTTTAGCCAGCGGCAGTCCTTGCCAAACTGCATCTGTTTCGAAATTACCTGAGAAATTTCAGCGCATTCTTCCGCGAGCTTGTTCAAGTAATACTGACGAATTGTCATCATGATACTCTCACCAGGATCGCGGTCGCGTTGTCGTTAGTAGGAGTTCGTGTGGCACGAGTCACGAGTTCAGGAGCTTCGGCTCCGGCATCGATGAGGCCGGCGATTACGTCTCCCTCGCTAATGTTGTGATGGCTCGGATCAAGGACTCCATCCGAGGCCACTAGCGCCCAATCTCCGTACTCACCGAACGGAAGGGAACGAATCTCAGGCTCGTGGCTGAGAAATTTTAGGTTAGTGTCGCCTAAGGCTCTAGTCATTTGCAGACCAGGACTATAGTCATCGGGATACATGCCAGTATGGAGGGGTTGACAAACGTAGCCGCCTTGATAGATTGCACCACGCATGACCGCATCTTCGCGTTCCTCCGGGTTAGAACGTGCGTTATGATCGGGTCCGATGAAAATCTCGTTGCCCGACTTCACGATCACAGGACTGTCGCCCAAGACCGCGACGAAGATCAATGGCGCAGATTTGGGCAAATAGATCAGGGAGAGAGTGGTTCCGGCCTCCATCTCACAGGTCTGCAGATCGAGGCTGTGGTAGAGTTCTCTGATCTGGGTCTCCGGGTTCGGGTTGTCATGGAGAATCCATTTTTGGTGAATCCAGTTCTTAATCTCTTTACTGGCAGCGTCACCGCCGTGGCCGTCTGCAACCCACACAAGCGTGCCGGTATAGAATTCTTCGATCCCAAATGTGTCTTCTTGATATTCCCGATGACCCTGGGCTTGAGCTTGACTATAGATTTTCACGGGGTTCTGCCTTGTCTAGGTTAAAACGGTCATTATCGATTTCGACTATTTGTCCGATTCGTGCCATGTATTTTCCAGTAGGAAGCAGGGCTCCGTTCATTTTTCGAAACATTATTTTGTAGATGGGTCCTCGCTTCCTCAGAATCATTTTGATGTCAATCACTTCGGGGTTCTTCTTGTCCTTCTCTTCTTGGTAACGATTCGCGCAAGGTTTGCCCTCGTTGCGGCCGAAGAAACCATCGCCACATCCGCAATAGATACACAGATCATACATGCCTCCGAAGGCGTGGGGATACTTTTTGCGTTCCTCGGCCTCGCAGTTAGCAGCCAGGATCGCTTCTCTGGTAGCTACCCAAGTCTTGAATTCCTTATATTCATTGTGATCCAGGTTCATGATAACCTTGGCGAAGAAACCGAATTCTGTTGCTATACTTCCGTCATAGTGATAGGTGTGAAAATTTGTAATTCCATCATGTTGTTGCGATGCCATAACTCTCCTTTACTTTCTTCATGATTTCGATAGAGACGTACTCAGGAAGCAAGGCTTCCTCGTTAATCTCATGCTCCTCAAATTTGCCAAAGTCGCCAGCAACCTTGAGTTGATTCTTGACTTCCTGGACGAAGTCATCGAGCCACTCATTCACGACTCGAACTTGAGCTTCCAGGCTTCCGTTTGTGACGTGACCGTCATACTTAATGCCGGCTCTATGAAGTTCTTCGCTCAGGTTCATTTTTCATACCCAGTAGTTCTCGGGCAATCCCACACCAACAATTACAGTATGGATCGTTGGTTCCAAAATAGCCTTCTGCCATCGGACATGAATAGAATCCGTCTTCGCAGTCACTGTGATGTTCTGCAATTCGTTGGACGAAAGCAACTAAGTTGTCAAAATTCTCTCGGGTGAATTCCATTATTTTGTCAAGTTCTTCAACGGAACGAAGTCCGGGCAGTTCCGAGCACTGGTAAGCATTTTTCCAAATTCTTCCTGACTCGTGTGGTAGGCGCTAAATTCCCAATGATTTTTTGAACAATCTATGTAGAAGTTTGAACCAGGTGTCCATTCGCTATAGCCTGGCGAGGCTTCTCTATAGTAAAAGTGCTGACAAAACCAGCATAGCTTGTTTTCAGGTTTGATTTCGACTATTTCATTATTGGTTTTGCAATCTGGACAGATTTTCCCCGGCCACATCCTTCCGCAGTGTGTACATCTTTTGTGTTCGCTCATTTTTTGTTTCCCCAGACCACGATCTTTTCTCCGAAGTAGAGCATCATGGCGAAGTAGGCTGCGTTTGCTACCATACGGGGAATCTCACCTACCAGGGATACATTCTGGTTCAAGTGGATGTAGAAATAAATTCGCCACACAGACAGGAAGAGCCAGAAGAAATTCGTGATCAGGGACTCTCCGTAGTAGCCCCGAGCTTTCCAGAGTACACGGACGTTATACCAGACTGCGAGTCCAGTCAAAGATTCCAGAATGCCATTGGCGATGTCTTGCCAATTCATAATTTTTCCAAAAACTCCTGGACTATCTGGTCGATGCTGTGGGGTCCGTTACCAAAGTCCAAAGCCGCTAGAGTCCGAGCGGAAGCAGCATGGTATTTAGCTTTTTCTTCATCATTGCGAGCTAATTCATAACCAGCCAACACAACATGGTGAAACACAAAGTGTGGTTGGTCTCGCATTGCTTTTTCCACGAGTGCAACTGGTGTCAGCATTTCAAATCACGAATGTCACTTGCAATCTCTTCGATTTCACAACCCAGTTTAATATTAAGTAGAGAACCGCAACGTCTGGAATGCAGTCCTTTTTTCTCAACAATCAGTGCTGCCGTTTCTAATTTTTGGTTGGAGGAGCAGGACTGCGGGAACCCGCTTCCTCCAACCCCCGCAGGTGGTTCCGGCCGGAGTTGAGAGACCCACTTTTGTCCGGGTAGGACGTAAAGCGGCGTGCTCCAGTGAAGAGACAGCGCCAGAATTACGTAATCAGGATGCAGAACGTGCTGTAATGCGTGGTCAATTTCGCCGAGTATGTAGGTTATCCTAGCATACTGGAACCGGCCGGAATATTGTTCTGTCTGCGGATCATACTCACGCAAGAACAGGAAGTCGCCGAGCTTGAAGTCGCGGTCATTCACGCGAAGCTCGAAGGTCTTTTCACCACTGATGACTCGGGTGAAGAACTGAGGCCAGCTTTTAAGTTCGTGTATTTTCATTTAGATGTCCTCAGCAATGCGTTCTTCGCATTCGTCACAGACAAAGATTTCAATTTCTTCTCCATCTACATCTTGAGCGTAAGGGTCTAATCTCCAACGAGTGCTGTCTTTTTCTTCGTGACAGTAATCACAAACGCTCATTGAGGCGGCTCCGGTACCGTCCTGTTCAGAGTGGCGAGACTGATACTGTCTTGTCTTGCTCTATACTCTTCATGGTCTTTCCGAATCTTTTGGTCTTGTAACTCCATCCTGGCATCTCTTAACCCGAGTTCGAAGTAGTAGTCCAACCAAGCCAGATAGGATTTTCTCACGACTCGATCCGGTAGTGTCTTAGCCCAGGCTCGAATTGTGTCTATTTTTGCCTGCTCCGCATCCAGAATTGGATTCCAGTGGTCTGGGTTGTAGTTATGACTGAGCCAAATCTCCAGATCGTTGATATGCCGTAGTCGGGACTGCAGGGCGTGCAGCACTTTCCGGTCTAGGGCTTCGTACTCGATGCTGCCCTCTTTGAGTTCTTTAACTTCTTTCTCAAGACGAGCCGCTACCTTCTCCATTCGAACTGGTTTCTTCCACCAATTCTTGAAACGTTTGATGAATGTCATTACTTTATATCCATTTTACAAACAGCGGCCCATCCTAGCAATCCAAGAAAGAAACAAATGAGTTCGATGTAGGACTTCTGGGTTCCAACCGCGAGCCCCCAGCCGGCTCCGATGAAGATTGCGTATCCATAAACAACCTTCATATTACAAATCTCCAGTAGAGATAGGCGTCAAAGACAAAAAGCGCCAGATCAAGAAGAACCATGCCTGTGATCGTGACTCTCATCCTCGTAATGATGCTCTCCATGCATTTGTCTCTTGCGTTAGGAAAGCTTGAATGAGTTGTAAACAAGACGAATCCCACAGTGTTGTGTCGGCCGGGAAGAACACATATTTTCTCCATCCCGGCCAAAAACGTATTTCGCCGAGACGTTCTTGACTCTCTCGATGCCGTATAGTCCAGGTCCTGGTTTTACGCGACGGATCGTGTGACTCCACGAATTCAATATAGGTCTTAGTGTCCACGTCTCCCCCAAGTGAATGTGATTCCCATGGCGATGTTTTTATTCTTGGCCCCAGCCGTTGGAATCAAGTTTAGCCAGATCGCCTCTGGTGCGATCCTGGGCACGTCGAGTTGATGACCACCCCGATCTGGCAACCTGAGGGTTGCAACCTGGGGAGGAAACACGGCTCCCAACGGAGTCGCAAAACTGAAAGACAGCACGAGTGAGGCTAAGATCATTCGCTCACCTTAATATCAAAGGTTCCGAACGGCAACCAGATCGCTCCGGGCATGATGTCTTGCAAATTCTTGGCTCCGCTTGGATTCAGAGAGTGGATTACGACTCGTTTCCCCACATTCGGGTCTCGTTCTACCAGATACTTCGCCACGTCCGTGCTGAAAGGCGGCATATAAGGTGCGCCTCCCAGATCGTGATCGAAGAAAAACAGATCGAAATAACCAGTACCAAGAGATTTGAAAGTCTGAATCGCCTGTTCTGGCGAATCGGTGTGACCCAACAGCCTGATTCCAAGTCGATCCTGAAACCACCTGATCCGTTCCGGGTTATCCTCAATCAGGAAAACAGTCGCGTTCTTAGGGACAGTAATAAGTGCCAAGTTTGCCTCATATAGATCGGGCCGGCCTGGATCACTGCCAGGAGCGGAGCCCAGTTATCCGGCCGCAGGATGCCATGTTGCGGGCAGAGAAAAAATTCATAGAGAGAGTTCATCCCACAAACTCAACCTGGATGTCGTGTCGAGCAAAAATTTCCGAGATTTTCTGTTCTCGATCCAGATCAGAAATATTCTCGTCATCATTGGTCCGATATGCCAAATCAACGTCTGCAGTTGCACAGCCTGGTTCGAGAAGCCAACCTGGGAGAGTAACATCGTTTTCTAGATGAAGTTCGTCCGCATCCTTGGCACCTGTAAGATAGTTTTCAGGTACTGGCAAGGCACTGCAGAGAATTCCTATACAACACTGTTTTCCATCGGCTTTGCGACGGAGATAAGAAACTTCGCTGCCTTCGCCCCGAAGCCAAATTTTTCGATCAATTATGAGCTTCATCTTTCCTCCTTGACACCAAGCACATTTGCCGCAAGTACATTTCATCAGATGCTTTCATTCACAGTTTCTGGGTTATACTCGACTTCAAACTCGATGGGGTTAACCGGATCGTCGTGATCATAATCTCGAATAAAATTGGATGCCACAGTTGGTAACGGCTGTCGTGCCCAGAAAGGTGAGTTGCTTCTATCAAGGTGTGTAGTCCAATCTAAACTAAACACCCAGGTAACCGGGATGCCGGCATCTCGCATCGCCAAAAAGACCGGGCAGTTTCCGCCATTCGCTCGGCATCCCTGGCGAATGTGCTCTTCTGTAACTTGAATTCTGATCATTGTTTGTACCTGTAAATATATTGATTCAATCCAACCCTGAGCGTGAACAAGCCTCTCCAATCCTCGGTCTGGTCCTCATCAACCTTGAGCATCTCGATCTGGACATCAGAGATGAGCCCATATGCTTTCTCCAGTTGTTTGATCTGCTCAGGTGTCGGTTTCATCTCTTGGGCTCGTCTATTCGAATTGAGTTTCCACTCACCGGCTGAAATCTCAAAGACCCGAAGCCGGCGCTCACGTCCAAGTAATAGAGTCCAAGTTCTTCGTGGAGCGTCACGTAGACTTCGCGCTCCTGGTTAGGCTTACCGACCAGGAAAGTTATACTTCTGGCCGGTACGTAGCGCCTCTTCGTGACCGGACAATTAGTTCCGGCCACTTCTCCCGTACAGGCGCGCTCTTCGTAGAACACCTTGGAAGGCGTCTGGGAGTCCTGGAATTCATTCAGGATCGTGACCGCGTTCTCACGTTCGCGGATCAAATCCTTGATGTAGTCCTGAGCCCACTTAGGAAGTTTTTCGACGTTGCCGTGTAGCTTTGCCACTGTCGGCCTTTCTGGGCTGGAGAGCCCACCGCTTCAGGATCGCGGCTGCTTTGGGTTCGAAGTAGACGCAACCAATCAGAAGACCTGGTTTGCTATAAATTGGCAGTGAGTCCGCAAGACCCCACATAGTTTTTTCCCAAGACTCACCAGGATAATGGCCGTCAAGAGTTATGTATTTTTCTCCTCGGAAATACCTGGCAATTTGGGTCCGTTTCACGCTACGCCGAATCTTTTCGCCCGCGCCCACGAGTTGATGCAGGTAGAGAGACGTGAGACGGAAAAAATTATTGCCTGAACTAAAGTTTCTCGGAAGTTTCATTTTTTCTCCTTTTTATTCCTTGCCATCTCGTATGGCTTGAAGGTGCTCCCATTCGTACTTGGCATCTTCGAGCCATGAAACTGCCAGGTCCAGTAATTCTCTCTGGAGAGCACTGTCTACCTGCTTCATCGCTTTGATAAAGTATTTCCAGTGCGGGCTGAGCAGGTACCGAACATGACGAATTACAGGCCAGAATTTCATTTGCCCGCCAATACCTGAACCTTGAGAGCGTAAGCATCCGCATCAGGACCTATGCCATCGTAGTGACTGACCCAAGATCGACCGTAAGTCTTAATCATAGACGCCATGATCTTAGTCCCAGTGTCCATGTTCTGCTCAGGATTGAAAAGATTAACCTGGGCGAAATCATACGCGGAAGCCTGAACCTTGACATTGATCTGTGTGAGTCCAACGGCACCCTTGCCGGAAATCGCCAGTGGATTGCAACTAGATTCCACGGAAACGATGGCCGCTATCATATTGGCCGGAACCTGATTGCGAATCGAGTTCTCAGCGGTCATCTCTGCAAGTTTCATATCGCCACAGCCAGATTTGCCATAGATTCGAGCCGCGTCAAAGAATGCCTTGCGAAATGTGACATTCTGATACGGGTCTATTACTGGAGTAACAGCAGCTTTCACACTTGATTGTGTCGTAAACGGAAACACCATCGTCTCCGCTTTTGGCTGAATTGGTGCCAAAGTTGCCGCCAGCAAAACCAAGGCTTGGAAAGTGTTGATAAGCTTCACGCTATCCTCCTTTGAAAAGTTAGAGCCGGTACTCCCATTAGCTTCTTCCACTTATACGGGTGCTTATGGTGGATGTCGGCCGCTTCGTCGGGTCTTCCCCTCCACGGTCACGCTTCCCGGCTCCAGATGGGCTCACGTGAGCCCAGGTGCACCACATCTATTTATACAGCGACTCATCAGGAGTCAACTGTGTTCGGCACCATTCTGGCCGGCCTGATGCCCGGCTAGATGCCGCCTTTTGCCGACTATTGACCCCACGTCTGGTCCATTCGGTCGGCATAGATTTTAGAGCCGAATCATCGTTCGGCTCAACTCAAGAATGGCGGCGAGGGGCGTCTCCGTTGGACCCCTACTTTAATCCGTGACGAACAATAACGAACACAGAACCACGTTAATAGCGCCGATGCTGGGAGTCGAACCCAGATTCCCGCTTTACAGGAGCGGTGTCTTTCCAGAGAGCCTTTTATAAGCGCCGTCTACACGGCTTACCCTTCGCTTTGCGCAGGCTCTACTTAGACCACATCGATTACCGGTAGGAGCCGAGGCACATTATGTGTCCTCTTTGGCGACGATCCCAGGTGCCAAGGCCGGCAGCACCGACTCTTCACGTCACCCGGACGATTATTCCTCAGCTTGGTCGGCTTCGGCTTATCGTCCCATCCTATATAGCTCCTAAATCGCGTCCTGGTCGGGGGTTCAACCCGCATCTCCGGTACTAGTATGCTGATTTAGAAGTTCAGCGTCTATGACCAGAATCTTTTTGTTGAGATGAATTGTTCGCGGCCCTCTACAGGGCTTACCCTTCCGCTTTTCATCTCTCAAGAGCGCAAGGCTCTTTAGACGACAGGAATATCGTTTACAGCGTAAACTTTGGCGTAGCCTTGGCTTGCTGCGGCTTCAGAGCCATCTCAAGAGCATCGATTTCCTCGCGCAGACGAGCCACGATCTTTTCCACGTGTTCTGAAAGCGGTTTGTGATGCGCAAGCTTGCCAATAAGTTGAATACTGGCAATAGCACGAGACGTGCGAGCCTGAGCCAACTGAATGAATTTTTGTTGTTTTTCGCTGATAGCGATTTCAGTAGGTGATGCGTTTCCTGGTTTCATCTATCCTCCACATAAACAAAATACCAAATCTCTCGCAGGTTGTCAACACTTATTTTCGGGAATTATAGAGTTAACTCCCCTGAAATTTCCTCAGTTGTTAAAGATCGCAGTCCAGCCTCTGTCCAATAAGATCGATCAGTTGGACAGGGTGATTGAAGAACCAGATATTGCCATTCTCCTTCCTCAAAATCTAACACTTCCATGATTCGTCCGTAAAAACCAAGATCATCGATGAACACAACTTGGTTCTTCTTAAACTTTGGTTTCGGCTGTTTTATTTTTGGCATTGCAATCCCTTTCTTTTCTTGTGGGAGTCATCTATATAATTCCCTTATTTTCAACTATTTTTGGGGTTACCAGAGTTTACGGAAGGCTCCACGGAGGGCGAGCCGACGCATACCGGCCTCGAAGACCTTGCTAGTCTTGCATTTCTTGACTCGCGGGTGTTCCATATGAACCATTTCGTGGAGTAGAGTCGGGAGTGCAACGCGAAGATCGCGTTTATAACGAGCATTGATGATAATCTTGGCCTCTACATTGGCTTTTACCGTGCGGCCCTTGGGGTCCACAAGATCGAAAGTAAAAGTGCGGCCCATGATATCATGCATGAGCTTGTGGTGATTGGGAACAAATCGAATACTATGGAGATGAAGTTTTCCTCCAAAGTATTTTCGATTGTATTTGTTGAAGTAAATCTTAAGACTTCTATCCGTGAGTGTTCGGATCACGCCGTCCTCCTAATTATTTGCGGTAGAAGCGTACTGAAAAAAGTAGCGAAACTTTCCCACATGGAAAGGAAGCACTGGTTTCTCAAATCCATCGATGTGGAGTATGCGCCAGATCGAACGGTATCCGATCAAGACTCAGAGCAAGGATAGTTCCTGTTTAATCTGATCTAAAATCTCTTTGTCAAAATAGACCGAATCAGAACCACAAATGTAGGTTCGATAGGGTTTCAACTGTTGATCCTTGTGATCCATCCTGCCAAATCCTTTCGCTCCGCTGGCCTCGCGTTGGCGATCCCGATAGCATGGCTAACCAGGACAGCCTTGAACGCGGACAAGAACGTGTAGACATCGGCGTCGTTAAGAGCCGCGAGTGTATGAGGACCGAAGACGCCATCCTCGGCAAGCTTGAGTAAACCCTGAGCGTATTTGATCACGGTACCGGGTCCGAACAAGAAACCTAGATCGAAAATCTTATTGGCTTCGACCTGGTTTACAATTTGCGAATATAGCGGATGCCAATACGGAGGAACTTGCGGAGGCCGGCCATGAATATAGGCTTGGATAGCCTGGTCCTCGGTCAGGTTCTTGATATCCAGGTCGGGAAATTCATGCGCACTGATACCGAACTTCGTGCCTTTTAATTCACCGGAACCCTTGACACCACCCGTCCAGTTTCCGGGATCGTCAACGTCGTCTTGGAAACCCCCTTCATGCTGTAGGGTTATTGCTATTGCTATCTTCGGATCGGCCATACAATCTTCGCTGAATCTCCTTCAGCGCCTCCTCGTGTGGATAGTTCTGAAAACAATAAGTTCGAAGCTCGGCCTCGGCGCGAGTTAAATTATTGACTTTACAAAATTTCTTGAGGCTGGTGCAGACATCGCAGAAATCGCTACCATCTTGATCTTCTTGGTTTGAAGGAATATAGACGCCATGAATGCATTTGCCTCCAGGTTCCGTGACGCTAAAATTGTTAAGTCCCACTGGGACGAAGTCGATGCCGGCTGCTGGTACCACCACATCTGAACGTAGACTTGGAAACATTAGAGATTAGCCTCGGGTTGGAATTTACGCCACACTTCTATTTCTGACTTCACGAACTCGGCGATGCGTTCCCGCAACATTTCACGGATCACACGAACAACTGCTGAAACTTAGAAAAAATTTTATAGGTTCTTTCATTTTATTCACCGTGGCAGATGCATTGACATCCTCGACGCCGGCTCTTATTTAACAAACATCCACAGGTTGGACAAACCTGATTTGCTAAGGCTACGGATGTGCTCGACTTCTGCACTGGTTTCTCTCGGAAAACGTAAGGACACTCACACTCGTCCAGTGGCTTTTCACACTGAGAGCAAAGCTGTTCAAAGTCGTGTAATCTCATTTTTTGGGATAAATCCCCCCATTTTGGTATAATCAACGTTCGGGTGAGTACCCTTAGATGCAACCATAGCATCAATGAAAAGATTTAACTCATCACCGTCAGCTTGGAAAGTTACAACTCGGTCAAGTTCAGGGAAAGCTTCTCCAATGTGCCACTGATACCAATAGTCGTGTCCGGGCATGGACCTACTCTTCATTTTTATTGCAAGCATCTATAAGCTCCTGTCGTTTCACTCGGGCTCGAACCCGGTGACCGTGAATGTCCTTGGGATAAGCTAGATAAAAAACCGAAGCATAGACCCTTCGACCTTTCTCGTCTAGTAAAGGCATCGTGGTGCCAGATACAAACAGGGGTTTGACATCAGACCATTTTACAACCTGACGTTCATTCGGAAAATTAAAACTAGAGTTTCGTAAGTTTCGTAGGTTGTAAAAGCTTTCATCGCGTTTGTATTTATTCGTGAAAGATATGATTTCAAATCCTTCCATTAGCCCTCCCTATCATTCACCTTTTCCTTCCGCATCTTTCTCGAAAGTCTTCTTGAACAGAGTTTTCGTAGCTTGGTGATAAACTACAATTCCTTCGGGCTGCATAAACCCTGGAGCAGTCACACTCCCTCCCAGGCGTAATCCATTCATCGCGGCTTCAATAGCCGAGGTTTCGAATAAACCTTCATAAAGAATGGGCACGACTCCACAGTAGGCTGGTCGTTGGTCTCGACCATCCCGCCAGCGATTCACGTTGAAGAGACTGAATCTCTTTTCGCTGAGACCATACCGACGCTGAATTCCGAGACCCCACCACTCCCCGAAATGATGCCCAGGTCCGAGTTGGAGAAGTTCGTCTCGATGTTCGTGAGCCCACTTGGAAAAACCATAGTTGTCATCGGAAGGAGTAATCCAGCGGGTCCGTGAGCCTGTGAGAAAGAGACCTGCATCCCCGTTTTCCTCGCTGCCAATATAGATGCTCGCATTGGTTCCATCGATCTTCTTCGTGATCGTACAGCCGCGACTTAGCCTCCCGATCTTCGGCATTGGCTTAAACTCCGGTAGTGGCGGAGTACCAGAATTACACTCTGGAGTACCACAAAAATATGTCGTCATGTTAGTCTAAGCTCCCGTCTGCAGTTCCTAGCTGCTTGTAAGACTCGATTCCCAACGCTTTCGGACAACGACAATTTGGCCCACAAATGTGATTTAACAACCGGAGCCGACGACGTTCAGCTTTTTCGACTTCTAAAGCAAGTTCTTCTTGGAACGCAAGTCTCGCCGCGACTGGACCGCGTGCCTGGTACTTATCTGGATCGGCAATGAACTCCTCCAATTCGACCGGCTTGTAATCGGTGTACTCCACAGCAAACAAACGTTGCCACGGATTATAAAGCTTGCCGGTTCGAGTAAACCGCTCGGTTTCTGGTTCGTTCTTATGGAAACCGTGCCAGATGTTGTGAAGGTGACCGTGAATATTCAGATCACATCCGCCTGGTAGTGACTTCGCCGGCTTGTGCGTGAACCAAATGTGCCGGAAGATCATGGCATCGCAAGCGAAGTCAAATCCGTTCTGCATCCACCAGGTACAGTTATGGTGCCAATCATGGTTGCCACGAATCAACATCTTCCGGCCTGGAAGCGAAGGATAGATCGCCTTCCATCCCGCTGGCGGGCCAATAAAAACGTCGCCGGCACAGATAACTAAGTCTTGAGGCTGAACCACGGTCTGCCAATTGTGAACGATCAGGTCCGTAAAATTCCGGGGCCGATCACAATAGGTCTCGATCTTGCTGTGATTCAGGTGTGGATCGCTAATTATCCAAGTTTTCGGTGCGCTCATTAGTATCCTATCGGTGACCGGTCTCCATACTCCAAATTCTCGCTTAGGTATCCTCTCCAGACCGTAAGTTTGTCGCCGGGTTGTGGGGTTGCAGATGCCAGAAACCAGGTCTTAGCAGCTTCCACGACATCTTTCTGAGACAAAAATCGCGTGGTCTCATAACCCCAATCTGAGTTGAAGTAAGTAAGTTCAACGAAATCTGATTGACCGGGACCCACGCGCTCAGGAGGAATTTTAATCGTAGCGTAGTAATGTTCGGCAATATAAATGCCAACATAGGTTGTGATGCGAAGTTGAAATTTGCTCATGCATTTCGCTTCTTCAATGTAACTTGAACGATTGAGTGCCAGGGAAATCCTGCTTTGTCTTCTTCGTGCCAATACATGCCCTGTGACTGAACGTCCCGGAGCCAATCCATCACGATAGTTGCATCTGGTCGAGTATCGTGTTCACCGATTTCAACTTCAAAATTGTAAGCGCCCTCTGTTTCAACGTAGAGATGTCTCACCAGGATATTCCCTCTCGATACCACTTCCAGAAATTACGTCCTTGGACCACAAATAAAACCGATCCTATGACAATAATAGACCAAGTCTTGTGTTGAATCCCAACTATCGTGGTGAAAAATTCAGCCAGGAAAGCCAGGAACGGACCAAGCAATCGCTTGTTACCCATGAGCCAGAGGCCGGCAAGCAGTAAAACTGTCGCCGAAAGTTGAACGACAAAATCAATCATGCGCCCTTCTTCAAAACTTTGACTACATCGATAAGAATACCACCAATGATAAGAAGTAATATGACCGTAAGAATCGGATGATTTGATGCGAAATTAAGTATAGTGCTCATGCGCCCTCCGCGACCGAATGTGTGTTGTGGTGACCGAAATCAACCAGGTGATGTGAGTCCTCCTCCCGGGCCGGAATCTCGGCCATGACTACGCCTGGACAAAGTGGTTCAATCATTTGTTCAATGATTGTACCTGGTGTAGTTTTTTCCATTAAAGCGTTGTATGCCTGTTGCCCATAGTCAAGAGTATCTTCAAGATTTTTGATTTTTAACTCCATTTCCCTCATAGCAATATCGTCTGCTTGTTTAAGAACGCCCAATGCTTCGATTTGAGCGTCGTAGGCACCCAGAAGAACCCTGATGCGATCCGGCGTCACGTAGAGACCGGCCGCAAGATTGAGACGAAGTTGGCGAATGCTCTCCTCAGGAGTCTCGACACGGACTTCCTTGACTTCTCTGACCTGACTCGCTCTCGCTGTTTTGCTTAACTCAGCCATTGGTTCATGTTCCTTTCCAGGATTTGAATCCATTCCTCTCGAATCTCGTCTTGAATCACTGGGTCAATACCATCCCACTCATCACCTATACCACCGCGATCACTCAGGTCCGCGATGATTTCATCCACTGCAGCTTCATATCGCTCTCTCATATCTTTGTCATGTCTTCGGTCTTGGATTTTTCCTCGGCAATCTCAAAGACTTTGTGAGTGAATTCAGCCAGGGAGTCATCAATTTCTTCCTGATATTGTTGATAGTACACAGTCCACCAGTGTAACCAGATATTCTTCATGATTTTCTCCCAATCAGCTTGAGAGATAGTGTCAAATTCAGCCGGTTTATCCGGTACATTGATTGCAGCTTCAATCGCTATCTTCATTTGGGACCCCACGTGAAACAACGTTTGTAAACTTCTCTGGCTTTTTGACTTCGGCGCTTTCCAAAATAAGGCATTAGCAGAGTTAAAACCTTCACAATGTCAGATTTTTTCTTTGTACGCCAGCGAAGTGACGGGCTGTGTTTACGATTCTTGGGTTTCCATAAACGAAGATGCCCGACTTTCACAATCCTTAAAAACCGTCTGACCACATCGCGGTCTTTCATTCCTAATGCGAGCCCGGAGTCTTGCATTTGCCAGCTATGAAAATACAACCTTCACCCTCGAACAGGCCAGCAGCCCAAGCAATTTCTCTTGTTCTAATCTTTGTACGGATCATACTCCTCACTACCGGCCATTGCCACACCTAAGGGTTTCAAGGTATGGAGAATTCTGATCGTGGGTCCCATTTCACGGAGTACATCAGGCAATCGCTTGTAGCAATCTGGGCTTTCATCCAGACCGGAACCGCGAAGCTCAATACCGGATTGGGTCAGCCAAGAATTCATCATAGCATTCGTTACTCTGCCCGGCCTGGTTATCTCTCCAGTTTTCCGATTTCGTTTGCCCGCCGCTTCCATTCGACCCATCACCCTCCCTGCACCATGGACGGTAGAGTAAAAAGTGCGTTCGGACTCAAAACCGGCTTCGGCTCCTTCGATGATAACTGCCGACTCAGCCATAGTGCCTCCAACAAATCCTCTCTGTCCGGGAAACGCAGGAGTCGCACCTTTTCGTACAACATACAGGTCTTTGCCATTGTGTTTTTCGAGCCAGGAAAAATTGTGATGGTTGTGGACCTGTTCAAGAATCTGTCCTCCTATGATATTAGCCACTTTCTGGCAGACCCAATCACGGCCAGCGTAGGCGTACCATCCCGCCAACTGCATAGCTTCCTGATACTGCACCCCCAGATCAGAGCAAGCATCCAAAACCAAGGGCTCGACATCCATACCGTCTTTCGCGCCTCCAGCCTTCAGAAACCAAGTCGCGGTCTTGTGTCCAAGTCCACGGGAACCAAAGTGAACACCTACCCAGATGCGCTCAAGTTCATCCTCGAAGATGTCAACGTAGTGATTCCCCGAGCCCACGGTACCAAGCTGGTCCTGGGCTAAGTCCTTCAGGTCTTTGTTGGCTTCAAGATGCCAAAGATTCGCGTCATCGAACATAGGGTGATCAATGACACTAGCATTTTTCCGGCCAATGCCGAAACTGATTTCTTTCCAAACAGAATCCATAAGCCGGCTAATATTTTCACGCACGTACTGAACAGGAACATCGAGACGAACAGCTTTGTTACCGCAGCCGATGTCATACCCGACGCCAGATGGAGAGATAGCATTTTCATAAGCTAGAACGCCTCCTATTGGAACCGCATAGCCTTTGTGGTGATCGGCCATCAGTGCTGCGCCCACGACTCGAGGATCACGGGCGCATGTTATGATCTGAACCAGTGCGCCGTGATCCATAGGCCAACCATAGACCGGGATGTTCTCAACGATGTGCATTTTTCTTTTTCTTTTTCTTTCGTTTTGGTTCTAAATACCCGCTTGGGATGTTGTTGCAGTCCTTCGGACCCTTCTCACAGAATTCACATCGCTCATAGGATCGAGCGAAGATCGAGGGTTCATTTTCGTAATTCTTTTCCAGACACGGATTGCAAATAAACATGTTATCCCCTCAAAAGAAGTGCGACAAAGATCAGGAGTCCGACCACGATAGCAATTGCCACGGTACCCGAGTTAACGAATCCATCTCCCGCTCTGGACTTCATAAGCCACTACTCCTGTCTCAGGATCGGTCACTGGAACCAAGTTAGGATCAAATATTTGGGGCGGTCGAGCCGCGTTCCGGGCTCGCTTGCGCTCTACGTAGGCCGCATGGCCTCCCCAACTCTTTTTCTCCCTATGACTCTTCTCTTGCTTTTTGCCTCGACCGTCCTCATTCCTCATTTCGACTCCTCAAGCGCATTAGCTTTAGCCAACAATTCCTTCGCTTCAGCTAATTGGTCTGTCAGGCGAACAACATCTTTTGAGTATTCTTCAATGAGACTTAGTTTTGCAGTTTGAAAAGTCGGATAATAAGACTCGTGCCAACCACCTACCTTGGCAGTTCGGATTTCACGGTTGTAGAATTTGTCTTTCAAAACCACGAAAGCTTTGGTTTCGCGGACAACTTCAACGGTTTCAATTTTTCCGTATTTCACCCGATACCAAGTCATATATTTGTCCTCATGACTTCGGTCTCACCACTGAACATCAGGACTACGGAGCCTTGAATTCTAAATGCCTTCATCTGAGCCAGAATAAGTTCGTACCACTTCTCGGCGGTCTCAAGCTCTTTCAGATCGTAGCCACGAGACCGGGCTCCACTGGGCATCTCGGTTGCGATCAAAATATCGGTCGGCATTAGTCGCCTTTCGGAAATCCGTTTTTCTGAATGGAAAGCACGAAATTAAACTTCGTCACAGTCGTATCTCCTGGAATCTGTGAAAGTACCCGAGCTAGAATCCGACGAACATCACTGACGGTTTTTATTTTCAGGTCCGACTTGATCTTCATTCAGTCTCCATACTGAAAACCAATCCCTCTTCATTGGTCTTCAAAGCGTCAAGAATCAGGTCAGCCTCGGTGTAGCCGGCATCCTTGAGACCCTGGAAATAAGGAGCCCAGTCTTTGGTGATCAGGACCGGGACTGAAAACTTTTCTTCCGGCCAAAGGCGAGCAACCAGGACCTTGCGAAGATTGTAACTGACCGGCACGGATCGAACCTGCGGCCGATAAGCTAATGGCATTGCCATCTATTTCTCCTTGAACCCAATTTGCGTGTAAGCATCACACAATCGTTCAGCAGCTTTTTCAGAAACCCCAATTGCCACGGTTTGTCTCCAGATGGCAGTCCAATGCTTGGTTTTGGAATTGAACCTATCTTCATGAAATTCTACTCTCCAATTACTTTCGTTTTCCGATCCGTCCCAGTGACATGAGGGATATAAATCTGCACTCATGTGTGGGGGCTCATTAACCGGCTTAGGCATCAGAATAAACATGCTCAACGCTAGAAGCCCCAAACCGGACAAAACGAACAGAAACTTTTTCATCACCAGATTCCTTTCAATGCGCCAATTTGAGCCAGGCCCAGCATGACGGCGTTGTGAGCTTTGTTCCTACTACCGCAATTCGGAGTACTGTACATATGAGCCATTTCGTGCAAGAGAAAGAAACAACAGAGTCGGCGAAAATATCTGAACTGCTTTCCTATCGTGATCGTATCCTCGCCATCCCACATCGCCATATTGCCGCGAAACGGTTTGTCTGAGAATCTGACCCTAACATCCTCGTTCAACTCGTTGTTGAAGTAGGCCCGGTTATAGGCTTTGTAAAGCTTTGTAAGCGACCAGGCCGTGCCATCAAGACCAACTGTGATCATTCGAGACATTACTGCTGCTCCGTGTTCTCCCCTCCGTATTGACCAACCGACTCTTTAGGAGTGTTTATGGTTCGACGCTTGTCGTAGATATCGCTACCTTCCGATTTCTCGATCCAGTAGCGCTTACCTCCCTCTGTAAAAGCCTTTGCATACGGCTTGTCCTCGATGAACTTGTTTTCGCCGGTTGTAATGAACCCAGTTATTTCCGAGCCGTCTGGGAAGATGAAATCCACTTTCTTGGTGTCATCGTTGTAGAGTACTTGAGCTTTGACGAGACCAGCAAAGTCTCCTTTCGGTCTATAATACTCGGTGACAGCACCCTGACTAGCATCATAACGTTGGCCGGCAATGGTATACTCTTTTTCGACGTACTCGATCTTCAAGTACTCCATGTTCTGGTGTGCGGCATCGGGATTGGCCGGATCAATGACCGGCTTCTTGAAATGGATACGCACATTGAAATTGTCGCCGCGAGTGGTCTGATACTTGAACGGCACGATCCAGCCATTTGCGTCCGTACTCTTCTCCCACAGATCGACGGGTTGACCTACTTTAGCAATCTCAATCTTGAAGAGTTGAGTCGGAGGATATCCGATCCGCTCCTCTTTTGGTTTTGGCTTGAAGAGAGCATCGAGTAAGGAACCCTGACGAATCACATCCTGGACCGATGTGACGCCCGAAATTTGTTCCAGGATATCCGGGATGCCAAAACCAGGGTCTCCTTCTTTATCGTTGTCTATGAGAACCAGAGCCATGCCTCCCGAGGGAGGAAAGAAAATTTTCAGCCGTGGCTTAGACTCAAGGGTATTGTCATGGACAACAGTTCCCTCGATGTAGTCTCCATTGTTGTTATCCGGTTTCTCCTGGTTGATGATCTTATAATTCACCAATAAGATCGCTTGCTTCGCCGGCTTCCATACAAACTCGTTGGGATCGTCCATGTGAAGCGGATCGACTTCTTTGCGATCATAGGTACGATTCACGCTGATTTGAGCCGTCTCAATGATTTTTAGAGTCCCGTCCTTCTTTGCACCCTCGATCTGCTCACTGGTGAACGGAAACGCTTCGGTTACGTCTTGCTCCAAGAAAATCTTTCGTGGATTGTAACCCCCGACAAGCTCGGCCTCGGGACCGTAACTCGGCACCTGGCCCATCTGTTGTTTAAACTGGGCATCAAGTTCAGCGGCTCGGATACGAGCGTAAGTAGCTTCGGTAACTTCCTCTTCGTGTTCCAGGTCCGAGCGGAGATTGAAAGTCTCGATATACTTACGATTGTCTTCAGACTTCGGATCAAGAATTTGTTTCAGGTCTTCAAGGACCTTGTCCAATTGTTCCCGAACCTTGGCAACCGGGACGCGGCCATACACGATCACGAATTGACTCTCGCCTTTTTGCTGAGCCCAGAAGATACGGTCTGCGTAGGCAAAAGCCGCAAGTTTCTGCTTCTCAGTCCAGCCTTTGGCATTGCCCTCGTCCCAAAAACGTTGTCTGTATGGAGGCGCACAGCCGGCCATTGCAAAAAGTGAAGCTAAGACTGCGAATTTTACGATCTTGTTCAATTTCATTGGACACTAACTCCTGTTATAATTTTGTTCAGATACTCCAACGTTTGAGCTGGCTCCATCTTGCGAAGATTTTGTAATTCTTTTGGATGTGCTCGAAAATAAGACTCCAGAGTTGCTCGATCCTTAGCACTAAACATTCGCTGGTACATCTCGATCAGATAATGCGGGACTCGGTCAGATTCCATACTTACGTTATCTTGACCGCCGAGGCCGGCCCGGAAAGCTTCTTTAGCGATATCCACAATTTCATCATGATGTGATTCCAACCACTCCATCGTTTTCTGGCGACCGCCCAGGAGTGTAGGATCGTAATGAAGAGCCATGACCATGCGGAAAACCGAATTATTGTCTCCGCGAATGTTGTTGACAGCACCCCACCAGAGTGGATCGGAATAAAATTCCGGGATTACCACGCTCTGGAAAAAGTCTAGGTTCTCTTTCTGAACCAGTTGCAACTGATCGTAGTAATATTTGTATCTGGCTTCATCATACACGATGTTGCCGGCTAGATCGAATTTGAACACGTCTTTTTCCATCTGTTTGAAATCAAAACTGAAGTAGATTTCATCGATTTCTCGCAGATCGCTGAAGTAACCGTGTTCAGCCAAATCCATGCGATTCTCAGCCCAGAGACCTTCCGGGATTGAGGCTTCCATCTCAACATCAAAAGCCTCCTCCATCGGGAATTTCTGAAAGTTGATATTGCCGTGAACCATTTCGTGAGCCATCACCTTAGGCTTGCCGGTGATGTAATCCAACATGCGGGCTTCAGGATTGTAATAGATCAAACCCGTGTTGATCCAGGTCACGCCCAGGATTCCGTTTGGAATCTCGGTAGGATAGCCGAGATGCAGTTCTCGCGGCACAAAATCGGATACCCTGGATGGCTTCGGAAGATGATGAAGCTCACGGAAGGTAATGTTGTAACCGGGAACTTTTTCGTCAAGTTGTGCGCTTAAGTCCTTGACACTGATGCCCAGCTTTTCGGCCCGAGCCTTAATTGCAAGATCGTAAATGACCTTGTAATAATCAAAATCCAGTTTGGCTGCTTCCTGAACGACCGATTTCAGATCATCAACATCTGCGAAAGCTTGTTCTTTGGTGATGATCTTCTGACCACAAAGGCTTGTGACCTGGACATTGCCATCCGGTCGAATGACATAGTTATCCAGGACAATCTTCATACTGGCTGGATTCGCGGTCACGGAATCCGTCGAGACCACATCGGTCTGGACTGAAATGCTTTGACTCTGAGAAAAATGTAGTCGTTGCGTGTCCGTGGAAGTCTGGTTACATTGCCAATTCCCCATTAGGGTACGCATGACTTCTTCGCGTTGATGCAGAGCATCCGTGGTCTGAGCGATGCCGGGCGGAAAATACGAGGGAAGCGACTTCGCTGTCTGGGCTGAAGCCATGACTGAGGACAAAAGCAAGAACACAACTGCGAATAAATTTCGAACCTTCATTCTTCCTCCAACGGGTTTTTACTACGAATTACCTAAGAAAACTACGAATGTTCTGACCCACAATTACAAAATACCAGAATCACTCCGCATTGTCAAGAGAATTTTTCGGGAATTATCCCTTTAACTCTCTCAAAGTTTGATATTATTGATCCATTCGGCGTCATAAAACATTGATGACGCGGGCGTTATTTTAGACCGTTTTTCAACATACTTTTCATGCAGCCAAAACATAAGCCAAATTAAAGGCACTCCTATATCCCAAATTAACAAACACATTCGAGTTATTGTCATTTTCTTTCTCCTTCAGTTAAGGTAGTTAAAGGGATAATTCCCATTTTTCAATCCAAATCGTGTTGTTTGGAAAGACAGGTTGCACACCATTCTTCGCACATAGCAAACCGATGACGCCAGTACATAATTCTTGCACGAAGCAGAGACCAGACTGCGGATAAGATTTGCTTGATCATTTGGGAAAGAGTTTATAAAATTTCGGGAAAGACTCTCCGCGACCAAGGATGGAATCCACTAGATTTCGACCGTCGAAAACACTCACTTGGAATCCAGCGGCATTCTTGTGACCACCCCCGCCGAGTTCTTTGGCAATTGCGGAGACATCCACATCATTTCGAGACCGCAAGCTGAATTGCATGACGCCGTCACCACGTTCAAAATAACCGATACCAATTCCATCACAAAGTTTAGCGAGTTCGCCGGCAACTTCGGAGATGTTCATGTAAAGAGCGTTGATGATCAGGACCGGATACCCACTCAGAGTTCCTTTCTGACCGTGGGGAAGGGCTTCGCGCACGTAATGCTTAATGTGAGCTAGGGCTCCCTGACCTTTGAAAGCAGCCTCTTCGTGGGTCTTCATGGACGTCAGTCCTTCCCAGGCTTGAATCTCGTAGGGTAGCGTCATAATGTAGGCGTTGACTTCATCAGTCTGTGGAAGTTGTTTACGCCACAGATCACGATCCTCAACGTAATCCACGTACCACGGTCGAGGCAAATTAATTGGTTTCGGGAGAACCCAAGTAGTGGGATTCTGCGGCATTTGATAGGCATCTTTGCCAAAAAGATAGTCCCAGGTCAGACCGGCACCGCTTCGTCCCATATCAAATGTGGCAAAATCCAATCCCTGTAATGTTTCTTGCGCCGTTTTGTGGTGGTCCAGGATTCGAAATGATCTAGTACACGACGCCATTTCAATATTCTGTTCTCGGGTTCGCCAACTAAAGTCAACGACTAGGACATCTTTGCTCTTCACTTCGGCATAGGGCGGCTCTAGACCATAGTCACGGGCAAGAAGTTTTGCTTCAGGATAGCGTTGGTGCGCGATGAACGCAGCGCAGAAACCATCGGGGCAATTGTTATGATAGATTATCAGGTCCATTTTTTATTTGACTCCAAGTTGGATTGTCGCCTGGTTGATAGTCTTCGTCAGTGGGATTAACAGGCGGGTAAATCATTGGCTCTTCAATCTTCTTTCCGATGTACTCTAGTGCATCGAGGGGTTTTAGGCAGGCAGGAATATTTATGGTCTGAGTATGGTGCTCTGGATAGCAGGCTTCACCATGTCGAATGTAGTCACGGTAGATACGAACCTTACGCTCAAGTTCGATGACTTTGTTATGGAGAGCATCAATGACCTGATTCTCGGCCTGACTCGTGATACTCGTCATTATCTTGGACACACTGAGTTGAGTCTTCAGAATGCGATTTTCATGCTGAAGTTGAGAGTAAGCCACAGCATTATTCTTTTTCTCTTCAAGATAAAGTGCTGCGTCATTCTCAGCCACGTTATGCGCTTTGGCTAATTCAACCTTGAGCTTTTCAACTTCTTTCTTTCGATTCTGGTAGGATTTAACAGATGGCACGGTTTGTTGTCCTCGATTGTTTCTGTGTATCACGATAGATTTTGGCTTGGTTCTTCCATCCACGTTTTAAAGTTTGAAACATCAGGGCTCGAACTTCGGTAGCAAAGGCTTCGGCTTCGGGCATGGCCTCAATGAATTCTTTCACACGTTGAACCAGGATAAGCCGGCGCTTACTGAAGTGAGGCTTGATTCGCTTCTTGGGGCCGATACCCAGGCGAGGCTTTGGATTCACAGGCTCAGTCTGACGAAACTGATCTGGGATGATCAGGTTGTATTTCTTCGCCAGTTCTCGTATTTCTTTGTGACCGATTCGAACCTTGGCGAAACGTTGTTCACAGACCACGGAGCTACGATGACGCCAGCCACAAACACCACAATTAATCATCTTTCCCAGGTCAGGGTTGCGGCCGGAAAAACTCCGTTCCCTAAAACTTTGTTGGAAGGACTCGACGGCTTTTAACAAGTCCGCAGAAGCAGCATTTGCTTGTTCTGACACGACATCATCTGCTTGCGCTGGCACGGTCTGAGAAAAAGTGTTTACGTCGATTGGAGGATACTTCTCGTTAGTGTCCACCTTTAGTCCTTTCATGTGGGCAAATTCCGCCATTGCGATATCTTCCACAATTGCAGTTATAGCAAAGTAGTCTTAAACTTTTTGGATATCGGTGTTTGACAACCCAAAGATAAAAAGCCCATGATTTTCCTACTCTTCGCTTGTGAGCAGCGCCGTCATTTTTAACATGATCCAGAGTTAGGAATAAAGATTCTAGTTCACCACAACATGAACATTTATTGCCATAATAGGCATAAATTTTAAACAGAAGAGCAGCATATTTTTGTTGTCTACGCTCTTTGCTTCTCAAGTAATACTGATGGTGCCAACGACTATACAGCGCCTTGTTTTCAAGATAATGTTGCCGCTGATACTGTCTCAGGTGCTCTCTATTTCTTCTTCTCCATTTTTGTTGAGGGGTTTCTTTTCTCATTTAATGACCACCCGGAGTTCGATCATCGGGTGGAAAGGGGAATAACAGTCTTCCTTCTGTCGGATCGTCCCGGAAAGGCACGATGAGTTTTGCTCGATTTCCCATAAAAAGTTTGTGACACTCTTCAATATAACGTATAAAAGTAGGATTCAGATCAATGTAAGCCCGCTCGATGTCGGCTTGAGAAACCAGATCAATTCTGGGCACTTTGGTCTGCTGGGCTCGCCATATGTGTGTCTCGATGACGGTTGCGCCTGTTGGATTGCCATCTCGATCTTTGATAGACTTTTCTCGTTGGTACAACTCCATTCGTTCATGTTTTTTGTTTAGCTCCCATATAGCTTTAGCGTTGCCATTCTGGAGCAAATCCATGGCTTCTGCGTAGCCAATTAGTTGTCTGCAACTGCAGCGCTGGATATCGCCGTGTTTGGTTGATTTGAGTTTGAGGGCAAAGTATTGATGACCCTCGGTGATTTGGAGAGGCCGAAATAGGTCTTCAGGATCGGGACCGTCTAAAACGTACCTGAAGCCGTCCACCAGAGTACCCTTTAGACTTACAACGGGTTCTGTTGGACATGAATGGACGAGGACTGAATAAATTAGGTTTCGCATCTTCCGCTAATATAGGTTCCGATAGGAACGCGATTTTCTTCGGCCGTCCTCGGGGCCGCTTATGCCCATTCTTATGATGAACAGTTTCTCCTCGTCCTACTTGCAGCAAGCCCTGAACTATCCCCTTGATAACGATAGGAGATACACTCAATTCAGCAGCAACCTGACCCCTGGTCATGCCCATCCGAAAGTAAAGATGAATGACTCGAATCCAGCGGGCTGCGCCTTTGCGTTGACGAGCGTCGGTACTAAATTTCGGGAAGGACCGGAGAATGATTTCCCTTACTTTTTTATCGTCCAGGACCCATTCGGGCACACTTTTCTTATCATCAGATCGAGGCTTGATGATCTGATGCCCGTGTGTCATGAACGGGTCCTTGGCGTCGATTTTTCGGCTAAGCTGCTTATTTATGTACCGAAGGTCTTCCATCAACGACTCTTTTCAGGGTCTGGGTTGCCTCCTTTAGCCATGCTCTTGTCGAACTGCTTGCCCGCGAAAGTGTTCGGCGGAGGCGGGGCTACTGGGGAGCAGCGCCTACAAAGATATCTAAAATTCAGTGAAGGATTCTCTACTTCAATGAATTCTCTACAATCTTCCGTAGAACGTCCCTTGCTTGAATTAGGGTGTTTCTTGCCGCTACACTGAACCTTTACACTCATTCTTCTTCCTCGTCATCGTCCAATAGATCATTGAACGATTCCTCTTGGGTTTTTTCAAAATGCTGTTGCTTGAAGGTTTCGTCGCCTAGGATAAACGCGCGGAAATACGGATCATTCCTATCATCTCGGGGATATCTTATACCGAAAGTGTTAGGCCAGGACTTGGTCTTCCAGGAGTTGACGATCTGGACTATCTGCCGGCCGGCCTCGACGCCAGCTTCAGCCCCTGATTCCAAACTAACATATCCTGAGATAAATTGCAAGCGTTGTCTTGTAAGAATATTGACCGGAACAACGATGCCGTGTTCCTGGAGCCAATCCACTTTCTTTTGCTTCCCGACTTTAGTATTATCTCCAGCTTGGTCCATGACTTCAATCATGTAATCGTTCTTTACTAACCACGCAGTGTCTTCTTGAACCTGAGCCACAACTGCTTCATCGCCTGCTTCAAAAAAAGGCTCAGAGACCGGAGGCTTGTAGGCATTACCAAGAAGGGATACACTCGAACCTTTCTGCAGACGGCGACCTGACTTTTTGAATCCCAATAAAGCAACATCCCGTATCCCGGTAAGCCAAGAATAGCGTCGAAGTTGTTTGTCAAAGCCTGCAATTCCGGGCTGCTCTGGAAAATCGATTCCAGATGTTTTAATGTCGATAATGATGGGACGATAAAGTCCATTTTCCGGTCTCCAGTCTCGCTTAACAAGAGTCGGATGGTCGGGGTCTGCATAGGCGATGATGTCAAGTTTTCCTTCATCTTCAATTTCTCCATAGTTGGGATCACCGGGAAAAACTTCTTTTCGATAGGGTCTTTGAAATACTGAACGACCACCAAGCGGAATTGGCAAACTCGGTTGCCGGATAATGTAGAGTTTCACCATCTCAATACCATCGAAAAGTAGCGTCTCCCAGTCTTTTTCGGTTTTTGTAAACAGAAGGTCTGTTCTTTCCTTATGTTCGGACCAACGTCGAATAAAGTCTTCGACAGCACCTTCCCCGTTGTGGTCATGGTGGAATTGAATTGCCTCTTCGAGAGCGTGCCCGAAAAGGTAACGAGCCTTATTCTCTTTCTCTTTCCATCCTAAAACACGTCGCAAGAAATACTTGTAGGGGCATTGGTCATACTCGTTACCAGCACTGTAGCTGTGCTTCCTGTGTGGATTTCCTTTGCTGTTGCGATATAGAAAAGCCATCAATCTTCCTTTGGATCAGTGAAAGTTAACAACTCGGGACTGCCACTAATTCGGCAATCATCAAATCCTTTACTGGAGTAATCTTCGTCGGCAATCTCCTGAAGCCAAGCTTCGAATTCCCCTTCCTTGCCGACTGGGATCAGGTAGTGGTGTCCATCATCGTCGGAAAGCAATCTAAATCTCTTCATCTTCTTCCTCCAGAAAATCCAGTCCCGTATCATTATCCAATCCTAGACCTGTATAAGTCTTGATCCGATCCTTGTGAATTATGAATTCACTTGGTTCTTCATTGAAAGTGATCGTCAGAGATTTTCCAGCCCGGCTGCAGGCCACGAAAAAGATTCTCTTCTCTTCAGCCGGGTCTCCCTCGATATGAGGCATCTTGCCCTGATTGGCTCCTACCACGAAGACGTGATCCCATTCCCGCCCTTTGGCTTGGTGTACGGTCGCAAGAGTTAGAGTCTTGACGTTCTTCACATCTCGTCTCGCGTAGGTGAGTTTGCGAACATAGCTCAAAAACTCCTTGAGAGTTCCTTTCCCAACTGCGATCTGAACCAATCCGTTCAAGTTGTTAACCGGATCGCTATCATCGGTAGCTTCTCGTTTACTAAAGTAATCAACTAGATCATGATATTCAATCAATTGAGTCAAAACTTCGTGAGCCGGCCGGCTGTCATCCTCGACTTCCTTTGCGTGCCCCAGCACCGTTTTGATTTCTTTCTGATCCCAAAAATCTTTCTTCCCTAAGAAATTGTATTTTATTCCTTTGGCTGCACAGACTCGTTGGAAAGTGAAGAGCTGTCTGTTGGTTCGAGCCAAGATTGCTGTCCGTGCCGGATCACATACACGTTCGAGGACCCAGTGAGCCTCGGTAAAATCGTCATAGAATTTAACGAATGTAGGCTGGATTCCTTCTTCGTTGTGCGTGACCATGTGAGAAGCAATGCCGTTATCCACTGGGAGAATCTCGCGGAAAAACTTGACCAACTCTCCCGTACTTCGAAAGTTCTCTCCGAGATAGAGCTTTTGGGCTCCTGGGAACATTCTTTCAAAGTTTGTAAGTGACCCAGGCTGAGCGGATCGCCATTCATAAATGAGTTGATTCTCGTCTCCTACAACGAAAATATTTCCTCCGAATAAAAGTTTAAGAAGCTTGTACTGAACCACGTCAGTATCTTGGGCTTCATCAACGCCTAGATACTTGCATTGATGACGAGTCCGAACCGTATCATTAGATTCAAGAAGCGCTACGGTCTCCTGCATCAGAGAATCGAAATCAAGCCAACCCTGTTCCCGACACTGAATCTCGTAATCTGCGTAAGCATTGGCTAGACTAACCAAGGAGACCTGACGCCGTTTGCCCCGTTTGAATCTGTACTTGATGGCTTCCTGCGCTGCCATCGCGGGTGTGATGTTGGTTCGTTTCCATGCTGAAATAGAGCCTTGTAAGTCTTCGTAATCCCAGATTCCGTGACTCTTACATAGATCGAAAATGAGTTTATAGTCCTCGCCTCGAACCGGGATCACGGTATCGCAGAGCGTGAATGGAAAGTTGTCTCGTTCCTTCTTGGCAAAATCCAGAGCCCAGCTATGGAAAGTTCGAAAAACTTTATCAGCATTCAGAATCCCGGTACGCCGAGCCATTTCCTCAGCGGCAGCGCTTGTGAACGTCAGATTCAGAATATCCCATTCTTGGATACCCTGCATCAGCATGTTCTTGAAGCGCTGGCTGAAAACTGTGGTCTTTCCCGAGCCAGGGCCGGCTACCACCACATAGACCCCTTTGATGGCTCGCAATGCGATCTGTTGTTCTTCGTTAAAGGGAAAATCAAATAGTTGCATCGATGGTTTTTACTAGTTCCGCTGGACTCATGGATTCCAGAAACTTAAAGAAATCTTCCCACTGCTCGATACTGAGTTGAGATACTTCAGAGACATTGTATCTTTTTATGGCGAAGGCTCGTAAACGCATTCCAATTCCTCCGCGTTCGTTCGGTATCATGCCGGCCTTGGGAAGAATCTCGTCATTATAAGCCCGCAGTCTGACGCGATACTCTTTCCTCTGAGCCGCGTCGGGCATCGCCGCGACTCGTGTGATAGGTTCTATGATCACAGGATCGAATGCCGGTCCTACCTTGAAAGTCATGGTGTGGCCGATGTCTTTGACAATGTCTCCAATCACAGGACAGCCATCATCAAAAACCGGATTACCCTGCTTGTCATGGTTTGGGTAATTTTCCTCGTTTCCAAACATAGTCCACCCGAAACCTGTAGGCTGAACGACGCCCTGAGCACAGGCAGTATCCGGGATCGGAGTCAGTACAAAAGGTTTGTCGAAACTAGGAGCTTTTGATCTAACCAGTTTCGCTCCGGGAGATTGAAAAGTTGGTTCCACAAAAGATTCAGGAGTCGGCAATTCTGACTTACCTGGGGCCGCGTTTGGTTGCACCGTAGGCTGAGCCGCGACCTGGGTCAAACTAGGAGCCTGAGAGATATTAGTGGTGGAGGTTTCCGCAATCTCAGTCTCATCCAATATGCCTCCACCCACGAACTGGAGCGTCATACGACGCAGTGCTTTGGTCTGAGCCCACATCACGGCCGATTCGAGTTCCCGGCCTCGTAAACCCTCAGTACTCTTCGAGCCTGAGGACATTTCAATTCGGCCGGCCTTATTCTGACCTTTAGCTATCCACGTCACTTCACCCTGACCATTATCTTTTTTTAGATCAATTACAGAGATACCTAAATTCTCTCGAATTATATCGGTTGCACCCTTCTTGGCATAGAGCACTAACTTTCTTGCACCGTCACCTTGATCCATCCAATGAAAAGCGAGAACGTTGAGTTCAGGAGGAATATGCAAATATTCGCAAGCTGCGAGATAATATTGTTGGCGTTCTTCCTCACTCAATCGTTCCAGATCATACATCGGTATGAATTTAATCATCAACCTTCTCCGACTTCTTACCACTCTCATCCCTGATCGTAGTCAGGTGCCAACCGTCACAAACTTCACAGTGATAAGCATCGTGCGGGTAAGCTCTTTCTTTATTCTTCTTGAACCATTCCGCGTTCAGTGCTGCTTGCTTATTCGTGAACCTAGATTTGTCATAACAACTTCGAGCATGTTGGTAGTGAGCGTCTCTAAACCTTCTCAGGAAGGGGAGGAGTTGCTCAATTCTGAAAACACGCTTCCGGCCTCGACGGACTGTAAAGGCTAACTGCAGGTCCCACTTGGGCATTAAATTTCCTCTTACTTATGATAATAAAATGATTCAAAACCATCGGCTCCAAGTGGAAGACCGGGAGCCCAGAGTATTGGCTGACGCATTGTATCTTCCATCTCGTGAACACCGGGATAGAACGGATCGTCAAGGGTTTCAGAAATACCTTCATCGTGAACATGGCCGACAATCGGAAGGCCCATGCTGAATTCAAACTTGAGTAAGGATTCAACCAGTACATCTCGGGCAATGGCTTGCACAATGTTCTCGAATATTTTCCCGCCATGAGTCGTGATCCCATCTTCCCAATTCTTGGTTTCCTGGTTTACTCCGCCGTAACAAAGACTTGTGCGATAAACATCCTCACCATTTGAGCCCTTCCAGGGTGCCTTGATATCATCAACGAATGCATTCACGTAGTGAAGCCGACGACCACTAGGAAGATGAATTCTGAAGATATGACGTTCGTTCCCATGATCCATCACGGTGAACTTATCCATGAAAATCTTTAATTCTTCCAAACGTTTCAAGGCATAGATTAGTTTGCTTCCGTACTCTGAATCCTCGTTAACTTTAATCGGTTTCCCAGTCATAACCGAGACGGGTAACTTGTCTAGTGCATACCAGGTGAACACAATCTCATTGTAGAGTTCCCGGAATGCTTTCACAGTCTCGTTAGATTTTTCCTGGGTCATGTCAACACCCATATTCTCGGCATACAACCAAAGACCCGTTTTCATAGGTTCGCCGGTTTTAGGGTTAACACCCATCTCACCACCGGATTGTCTATATACGGCGGCTAACGTTCCGGCTTTAGCAATCTGGCGCTTCTCTTTGGCCGGCCCTTTCAGTTGAGGGTCTTTATTGTTGTAATCTCGGGCTAAGGTGAAATAGTCCAGATTGTACATTTTGCAAGCGAAATCTAGGTATGGGTCTTTCTGTTTCAAGGGCCGACCGCAGACTACGCAACTCTGACCATAGATTCGCATCGTGGATTCTGGATGATCCAGGCACACATAAGTAGTGAAGACATCCAGGAGTGGCTGGCAACCAGCAACCCAGGCCGCAACTCTGGTCTCGATAGCATTTAGGTCCGAGACATTAAACCTGTGTTGCAACGAACACCGTCCTGATACAGTTTTTTACCGTGAGAAGCACAGCGCCGTAATCTGGAGTCCCGTCTTCCTGAGGCTTACCAAATTCTTTGATGATGCCATTATAGTCCTCGGCATAGATTAGTGCGCGGGCTCGATCCAAAACTTTCTTGTCCTCAAACCGGGAATCAGGTCTTGCCATGTTGTGCATTTGAACCGCATTTCCTGACCAGCGACCGCAACGGGCTGATCCCATGTAGAGGAATTGACCGCGAAGCCGTCCATCATCATTGATTTGACGCATAATAGCCAGGAGCTTTTTGTAGGTAGTGGAAGACGCTGCTTTACGTGCCTCAAGCACTTTAATACAGAGTGGCGTAAGCTTATCTCGTTTGTATTTAAGGACCGCAGTGACGTGCTCTTTTCGAAGTGTTGCCTTGCCATCAGGACCGTATGGGTATCCCTGAGATTTAACCCACTCCTGCATCTGAGGGTTAGAATTTGAATTCTCTAGACCTGTCAATTCATTTTGTTTCTTAACAGCTTCTCGTTTGGCCTGATCTGCGAGAGCATAGGCTTTCTTCACGAAACCGATATCGACCGGAATGCCACGATCATTGACTCGCTGATCGAATATCCAAACCTGTCGCTCTCGGGGGGGAAGCGGGAACACATCTACGATATTCAGGCGTCGAGCAATTTCACGTTCGGCCACGAGGTCTTGTTTACAATAGGAACAAAACTCTTCCCACTCAGCCGGATGAGAATTCCAATCCTTATAAAATCGTTGCTCGGGAGTTCCCTTCTTCTTATTGGCCTTGATTACGGTCTCCATGCTAAACATCTTAATCAGTTCCCCGCCGCGCTTATCCTTAGCGAGACTGTGAGGGAGACCCAAGATAACACCATCCTCATCCAGGTCTCCGGTAAGAGAGAGATACCGCGAACTTGCCTGGGGGTCCTGGAATCTCTCGATGGGAAGCTTGTGACCTAGACGCTGAAGCAAGTAGCGTTCGAACGTAGAGTGCCAGGCCATAATGTCTAGGTCTGAGTAAAGCGCCTGCTCCAGATCGGCCGGAATCGGATCGTCGGCCCAAAGTCTCCACATCTTAAGTTCCATATCAAGTGGGCTCAGGTCTCCAATCGCATAACCCAGCATTAAGGGCTCAGTTGTCGGATGGAAGCAATAATTGTAGGTTCCCACACTGAGTTGACCCTTAAGCTCAGCCTTGCTTCTGGTTTCAAAGTCGATGATGAGAAAGTTACTCGACATATTTTTCGGCGAGAGTATTTAAAAATTCCTTTTGGGAGAAGAATATTTCTGTAGCAAATTGAGCCATCACATCCCATCTTTCTTGGGGCTCTTTAGGGAAAAGAATAAATCCTGGTTTTCCTTTTCCGAGCGTATATCCTAATTCCAAATGGGCTGAGCGTCCTGCCGGATGCAAAAGAACTGCACCATCAGTTCGGTCTAGGTGATATTTATCAAATTCGAAAACATGCGGAGCCATGTATCCCTTAAGCGCCTGTCCGTATGTTCTCCCTCTTCCTTGCTCATATTTTTTCCACCAGTCGTCCGTTTCTGGACCGGACGCAAACCAGTCTTCGAATACATCCAGACCTAGTTTACGAAGAGCATTACCAAGTTTAGGAACTGCTGGATTACGTAGCGAGCCTATCACATAAATCGATTTCACTTTATTCTCCAGTAATCTTACTCCAGGTATGTTCGTGTCCAATTTCCTTGAATAACCTAGCTAAGTTATCTTCTATTCCATCCAAGCGACGTTGAAAATCTAAAATGAGCCTGCCTATCTGTTCAACGGGATCAGAAAAAAAATTCATCATTTATACCAGCTTCTTCTGCTGTTTGAGGCTTAGCGGCGGCTTTTTCATCTTGCCACAGAGCTTCTTTCTGTAATTCCGACAAAGACGCATCACGAAAACTTTCATCACTCATTGAATTTCCTCCACAGGATATTCCTTCCAAAACAAATCCATCTCATTCAGGTACTGCTTACTCTTGTCTAAAGCTTTCGCCCAACGAGAGAGCATGTCCTGGGTTGGAAAAGGGAACACAAACTTCTTGATGCCAGCCTGAGCCATGTGGACCAGGCATCGGTCGCAACTGGCACAGGGCCAGGTGTAGAGCGTGTAATCGCCAGGAATAGTATATCCAGGCATAATCCGCTCTTGCAAATGAAGTACAGCATTCATTTCACAATGCACAACGCGGCTATACTTCTCCTCTCGATTGTTCAACCATTCTTCCTTATCGGGCATCATGGTTGGGAATCCGTTGAATCCCACCGAGGCTACAGTTCGATCCGGCCGCACAATCACGGCTCCAGTCTTAGTGCTAGGGTCCTTGGACCATGTTGAGACTAACCGAGCAAGACTCAGAAATCTTAGGTCCCATTTCTTGTCAAACATCAGGGTGCTATCCTTTCATTATTGATAAAGTTCTCATACGTGATTGGCATGAGTGATTGAAAAATTTCTTCAAGCCTAATGGCGTACTGCCGAATCTCCCACATCGCTTTGTCATGGTTCCGAAGCGAGAGAAAATTCATCAGGGATCGAGCATTGCAACACCAGTACATCTCGCTATAGATATTAACGGGAAGAAAAAATCGAGCCTGCTCCTTGGCAATTCCTCGGGCTAAAGCGGTCTGGTATCTCTCAAAGGATTCTCGACTATGAATCTCAAGTTCGGAGATGAACCAACCCGCATCTGCAGGGGCCGCGACTTCGTAGTAATAGTTGCCCGACTTGCCGACCTGGGTTCGAACGTGATCCGTGGTTGGGATGTAGAAGTCGTTACGGAGTTCAGAGTATCTGGCGCTCCACTCGTTAATGCTGATTCCAATCCGGTGTCGATGCCATTCTCTGAAGACAAAGATCGGGGCCTTGATACGGAATCGAAAAAAGTTCTGTTCGAATGGTGTACCATGTCGATTCTTGAGTAGGAATCGAATCAGTTGTTCATCACCTTCCTCAAGACCCCAATGGTATTTGTGATACGAAACTCGGGCTGCGTTGATTACGCTCAGATCATCGGCACAACTATTTTCTAGTGCAACAAAACCCCTGTCTAAAACTTTCGTCTCAGGATATGTCATTCTTTAACCTTTCTGCTGTATCTGGTGAATCATCTCGATCATTATAAAAACGAGACACTTCTTGTACTTCTTCGCAACGGGGGCAGTAAGTAAAACCGCTTCGGAAATCGTATTCTAGGACGTATCCATGAATAATACAAAAATCATTATCTATCATTAGATTCCTTCTTTCAATAAATACACCATGGCCGGTTTGTGATCCGGCCCTCCGCGAACACCATCGCGGTAAGCTAGAATATGCTGATCTTGGAGTGTTTTGAATACTTGCATCCATAGGCGTCCCTGGCCCAAGCCATCAAGTTTTCGATACAAGTCTCGATACGGAACTTTTCCACCTGAGCGTTGCACTTCTCGGACAATGACTTTAGCGAGTCTACCATCAAGAGTTTCGGCTTCTACCGGATCGAGATAAGCTTTCGTATCCCGAGCATAGACAGTCAGAGCCTTAGCCTTCTCAATGTCCTCAAACATAATTTTGTCATGACCGGAATCTACGGCAAAGTAGAGAGCGAATCGCTCAGTAAGGGTTTGCTCTCGGGCATCAAGGCCATCAAAGTGACGATCCACGTCTGAAAACTCATCATATTCGTATTCCTTACGAGCCGTAGCCGCACTGATACAAGCCTTAGTTTTCTGCAACCCCTCCAAGCTAAACTGATCCAATTGCGCGTGGAACAGAGCTTTTTTGGGCTGATCTGGCGTGATCAGGAAAAACATTCGATCATTCAGACCGCTGCTATCGCCAGGGAGTTTCGACCACAGAGTTGGGAATTTGCGATCCGTAGTACACCACATCCAGGAGAAGCAATAACTATTCGAATCGAAAGTAAAGGATTCCTTTCGCGCCTTGATCGAGTTCGAAAACCGTCTAGACTCGTAGAAACTCAACATGTCATCAGTGAAGCTGGAGTTCTCGATTCTGGCCTTCTGAATGAATTTGCTAAGCTCGTCAAAGAACACAACCGCGTTCCGGGCTTGCATTCGGTACATCTCCAGACCCAAACCTTCTGTGCTACCTGGACTGATAATCACAGTCTGACCATTCGCGCTTGTCAGTTTTTGATTGTGATTTGTAGCCAGGTTCATGACTCGAAAATATTCTTGAGCAATCTCACAGCTTGTGCTCTTATAAAACTTACCGTAAGGTGAGATGATACCCAAGAAAATAACTGGCGTGAACGGTCTGTTCTTGACTGTAACCTTGGTGCCAAGATAGTTCAAGTACATGACCAGAGCCGGCATAAAGACTAGCTCGGGATACTTATCACTGGTCTGCTCCACAGGTCCGACCAAACCATCCCATAGCGATGTGCCTCGCATGATCCAGGTCGGAAAGATCGGATGTGGTACAATCGAGGATGTCTCAATCTCAGGTTCATCATCCTGCTGAGCCTCGCGGGTCTGCTTCAACTGCTCGGCTTGGGCATCAATATTCTGTTTGAACACATCTACTGGAACCGGCCGCTTACCAATGCTATGCGCGATCTTCTCGCACATCTCTCGATAATCTGAGCCGTAGTTCTCACACCGAGCTTCGCAGATCACGATGAGTCTGGAACAGAGTTCATCCTCACTCCAGTCTGGATTCTCGTGATGCAACTTGCCAGCAATCGAAGTCAACGTGGTATCATGGGCTCCATAAGGAATCTTCGGCCCATCTGAAGCTGTATCCACAGTTTTGAATTCTCGCTGCGTCGGCTCCTGATACTCGAAACGATCTATTTTCTTCTGACTAATACACCAATCTATTAACCAGTCTGGAGCCTCACTGAGAGGAGACTCATCTATGATCCGATACTGCTGACCGGAATCTGGATGCCAGGAACCGGGACCGACTACGTATTGATTATCAACTCTGGCACTCCAATCCTCGTTCTTGACGAAACCTTGGGCCAAGTTGCCCATATGGATCGAACGCGGACTCTGTTTGAAATAGAAATGGCCTCGACCAGGACGGGATCGCACCTTGAACGTAGCAATACTGAACAGCAGTTTACCGGTCTCGGCTTCAACACGCTGCGCTACTTCAACTCTATCTATTTCGAAGAACCAGACCCCACTCGGCACTCCCTTGGCAACAGATGCAACATTGGCATCTGGATATGTTTGGTCCCAAGCTTCGATTACAGCCGGTTCAGTTGTAGCCTTGCTAGGCCAGTCTGAAAGAAAAGCTTGTTTTGTGTGGGCTCGAAGAGGGACAACTGGAATGCCTAACTGAATGAGTGGAGTTGCAATCTCTTTAAAAAAAGCCATACAACCCCTTGAGGAAATCCTGGGCGGTCTCTGCCGCCCGTCAAGCCTAGTCTCTAACCGACCGGCTTTCGTCGGACAATCCGAAGGTTATTCCTTCGACTTAGAACGTGGCATTGGTGGACTGAGCAGCAGGCGGTGCAGGAGGGGTGTACGATCCCGCAACGCTTGCTGCCGGTTGGACAGGCTGAGCCTGCGGTGCCGGGGTTCCGGCTGTTGCTTGCAACCGAGCCGCAGCCGCTAGATTATCTCCCGGAACAAACGGCTTCTTGTCCTTGGCTCGAACGAAATCGGTTGGAATTTTCGGCACTACGGCTCCGGGAGGAAGGGCGTTGATACCCTTGATATTGGAGAATTCCTTACCCTGTTCGTTCTTTTCCCTCATGATAAACAACTGGCTCGCCTTACCGATCAGAAGCTGAGCTAGTGCCTCAGTATTTTGAACGATAGGGGGGTTGGTACCTAGAATGGCGCGGACTGCTTTGAACAGGTCGGCCTTCTCATGCATTGTTCCGTTTTTCGTCAGGACAGCATGATACGGCTTGCCCTGAGAATTGTTCTTGTCCAGAATCCAGACGATTCTTACCCGGTTTTTCTCGCCAAACTTGGTCTTGACACCATACAAATCGACCACATCAGCAATCACTCCGATGAAAATCCCGGAATCTGGCTGTTCATATGTCGAATTTTGACCTAACTCCATTGCTTTTCTCCTAATCTATCCACAGTTGATCCATGGATAAGTCTGTTCTAGTACTGGTCTGTTAAGATAAGCTTTTAGAAAATCTGGCAACAGATCAACATCGCCGCGCTTTTCAAATAAGCCTAAAACAACATTACATCTGTGGCATAACAAACCGCGAATACACTTCCCGCAAGACCGATATCCTTGACAACAAGCGTGGTCATGATCTATTCGAGGAATATTAAAGGAATCTCCAGAGCCTCTGTCAGAAAAAATCAAACCACAGGGACACCGTCCGTGTTGCCTAATTAGAAACTCATCAAATTGACGCTGCGAAATATGATATGTCCACTCTAAAGTGTATTCAGGTTTCGCAAGTCTCCGTAACCGCGCTTTTTCTCTTGTTTTTTCTCGATGGCCTTCATTCCACTTCCGATTTCTTATGCGATCACACTCTAAACACGAACGCTTATTCCGCAGCAGCCCAGTCCAGTGAACATTCTCACCACTTAACGCATGTCCTCGTTTACAGTGTTCTCTTAATTTCCCCATACTTGATCTAGTGATAAATCCTTGCGAACGCTAATCTCAAAAGGGGCCGAGTTTCTAAGATTTTCTACATCGATTTCCTTGACTGCTTTCCACCACAATTTCAAATCACTATTCCACCAAAACTTGAGTTTTTTGGCATCGTTGTTATTACCACGTCCTTGATGACTCTGAAGGATGACAAACGGGGATCGGGCTCTTGCCAGGATCGGCTCTATGTTACCATCCTGCGGCGTGTGTTCTTCGATCAAAAGCAAAGCACTGAGGGCATCCGTAAAAGCAGAATGCGGAAATGGATTTAAGACCATGTGGTCCGCAAGCATATATTGAAGCTTCTTGCCTTCGATGCCAGGGATATCCCAGAGAGTGTCAATAATCACTTTTTCTTTCAGAGTAGGAGCAAAGTGATTTTTGCGAGCCATCCAATTGTCCAGGACCAACTTATCAAAACGAATTATGTTCTGACCTAGGAGTCCATCGGCTTGATTCGCCATTCCAAGCAGAGTTGCGAGGGCATCGTGTTCCTCAAATCCAAATCGATCCACTGCGGCCTGAGTAAGTCCTGTAATCCTTGTGATTTCCTCAGTAACCGGTGCATCTGATTTAACCAGACAATCTATGGCAGCTAAAACACGATGCTGAGCCGTGGACCAGAGTACGGCTCCGGCTTCTATGACACGATCATTGGCTGGGTCTAAGCCAGTGGTCTCAAAATCTAGCGATAATAGGATCATGACGGTTTGTGTTCAACGGTCTCAAGCGAACCTTGGCCGGTTAAGGGGATGCCGGGTTCTTCAACCCGAGGAAGTTCTGTCATGGGTTTAATAACAGTTTCTATATACCGAATGTTATCCATCGGGGCAAAGTATCGAAGTGATGGGTCCAAAAGTTGCTCCGGCGTCAAAACCTTCTTGGTAACATCAGGTTTAAAGACCAGCATACCGCGTTGAAACCCAATGTTGATAAGGCGCGTGTTGACATCGTTTATGAGACTGGCCTTATTCGGGCAATGGTATATGTTGCCTTCCACAACCACAGCAGGAGAGCCAGGAAAAAGTGCCGGCTCCTTTACATAGCCGATAAATTCAACCCAAGCATCGAACGCAGGCGGGTCTTTCTTGATGTTTTCAGGAACTGGAACGCTCACTCTTGGTGTCCTTTCCGAGAATATCATCTTCCTTGAGTATCAGATACTTCTCGCCGTCGAGTTCAATCTCGGTGCCGCTATACTTGCCGAAATAGATATGATCACCAACTTCAACACCAAGGTTTCGACGGCCTACGGCCAGGACTTCGGCTTCCATCGGCCGTTCTTTAGCCGTGTCAGGGATGAAAAGGTTTCCCTTCGTGACTTCCCGGTCGGGAAGGACTCGAATGAGAGCGCGATCACCAAGTGGTTTAAAATTTAGCATTAGGATACGGCCGGCTGAATGTTAACCGGTTTCCCCTCCCGCAGCGCAGTTTCAGCAGTACGTGCAGCTTCTGCAGCTTGAGCAGCGGCTCGAACAGCAGCGAGTTGATCGCCACTAGGCATCTGGATGAGTTTTTTCTCTTCGTAGTTGTGCTTCTGAGTCTTGATTCCTTCAACTTCACAGACATCAGAACAGTATGTGAAAGACTTGTCAGGAGCCTGAGGATGTTCCTTGAACAGAGCGCCGACAATACGCACATTTTTGAGCCAGGGATTTGCTTTGATGGTTTCCTCGGCTTGAGACTGTGCGAATGTCACTAACTTGTCACAGCCAGGAGCATCGCATTTGATGGTTTGAACTAGTGTGTTAACTATTGACATTCATTTCTCCTTTATTTCTTCAGCGGATCGCAATTCGGACTCTCATTGCGTAGCCGTCCTGTTTCTGAATTTGGGATTAAACAACCTTCTGCAGTGGTAACTTCATTAAACTTCTTCAATCCACCACCTAGGATTGGAAACTCGCTGGAAGAATGTCCTGCTAGACGCTCTAGATCAGATGGACGCCCATGAACCATCAAGAGACGAACTAACAAACCAATCACCTTGATGATTCGAACACGAACCGATCCACCATCCGGCGTAAAATTCGTGAATGCAAGACGGGCTTCGTCCAAATATTTATCAGCAAATGTAACGAAATCCATCTGTGAATACGGCTGACCGACCAGTGGCGCTAGAGGGTTCACATCCTCATTGGCAACACCTTCTACCAAAGAGATTTTACGGCTACCTTTAGCCCAGCCTTTTGCATATTCAGACTCCTTCCTGATCAAATCAAAAACTTGTTCTTGCGTTAACATTAGTAAACATCTCCATTCTGTTTTATTTTTTCGTCTTCGTATGGGGCGACCACACGACGATAGAATTCTTGTTTTGCACCTTCAAAGACACCCAAGATGCCGTTCAATCTAGCATAATTTTTCACATCTTTGTTCAGATAGCTCATAACGATGGTGGTTAAAACGTAGTTTAGTTCTCCTACGTCTTGGATTCTTTCACCTAGAATATCAGCTTCGGCGAGAAATTCTTGTCTAATTGCCGGTTTGATATATGGCATTACTTGTGCCCCTTTCGTTTTGAAGTCTTCTGGAGTCCGATCAAATAATTCTTGAGTTCGTCTAGATGACGAAGGTGAGTCATCTCGGGTAGATAATCAAAGATGGGCTGTGGACCGCCTACGATCACGATACGTTTTCCTTTCGCATAAGCAAGCCCCTGCTCAAACATTCGGGACCCGGTCGCAAGCTTGGCCGGTACGGTTGCACCACTCAGGTCATCACTGAACCGGACTAACATATCGGCTCTTAGGACATCATCCACGTCCTCCTGAGCCCGGCGACGGCGAAAACGATTGCCTCGAACTATCTTTGAGCCTAGAACCGTGGGTTCTTTTAACCACCGACTGGTAATTTCCAAGTTCGGAAGTTTCCTCAACTCATTAGCAACCTCTGCAATTTCATCTCTCCTAGACCAAGCTGCAGCTAGATAAATCTTAAGTAATTTCACGGATTCGTTTCCTTTATTCTGAATATGTGTTGGAGTGGAAACTTATAAACGATATCAGTATCAGTTGAAACGAACTTATTCATCATCACACAATATAGATCACCTTTTTGATATGCATTGCGAACATCCAATATTCTTATTGGTTCTGATTGTGTGTAGAGATGGACTTCGATAGTCATTAGAATGCTCGATTGTGCTTGTATGGTCTTTTACTGTTGTAAACCGTCTTTGCCATTATCGCTTCAGGAATATTCCACCCCTTGTTTCGAGCTATGTTCATGAGACGAATAACGGCATCTGCAATCTCTTCCTCGGCATGACTAAACTCTGGAATTTTCTGACTCGGCGGATTGCCGTCTCGCATAGCTTCCAAAGTTTCACTCAACTCCCCGTGAGTCAGGGCAATCTTCTCACCAAAATTCTGATCCGGTTCCTCGAAGCCGTGAGCCTGATTAACTTGCCAAGTTGCTTCCTCGAAAAGGTGCCAAAGAGCAGCAAACTTATCAGCCTCATTTTGCACAGTTCGAACTAAGTGATCTTGGAGTTCTTTATTTTTGAGTTCCGGTATTTCCGACATTGTCGAATTGCTCCTGTGATATTCCGAAGAAATCTCGAAGTCTGGTATATTCGTATTCGGCCAAGGGTTCGGCCGGTGCATCCTTGATCTGATCCCACATATCCGACAACTGAGCCGGCCTCGTGCCAATCCTAGACAGCCAGGATGTAAAGACATAGCCGACCATATTCCAGATCACTTGGCTCGCGTGGGGTTCATCACGTAGGCCAGCCTTGAGCTTGGCTAGATGACGTTCGGCGCTATCCAGATAATTACTTAGAGGCATTCCGTGTTCCCAGTTTCGAGCCGCGTACTTGACTGCGCCGTCCTCGTAGATACACGAGACCAACCACATCACCCAGTTCGGGAACAGAGAAGGCTTGCCTTTCCCACGTTGCCTATCCCGTTGGGCACCGGTTTGAAACGTTGTCCGTTCTCCGCTATCCTTAAATTCAGTCACCTTCAATCTCCTCTTTAGTCAAGGGACGAATCTCTTGAATGTAGTAAAACAGGCGGGGATCATTGCTGTCGTCTTCAGACAGATAAACTTTATCGCCTACGATTCGAACGATTTTCTGGTACTGAGATTGAGATTCCATAATCTCTTCAGAATTAATGTCCAAAGCAACTACTTGCCCTTTCTTGAACACTAGTCCTCCCGAAGATAGGTCAGAATTACGACCTGCTCGTTCTCACCGAAGTCTGGGCCATATGCTTTTCGCATCGAATCCAGAAGTCCTAAGTATTGACGAGAACGAATCTCATGCTCATGCTCTAAATATCGTGCCGGCACATCCTTAAAGAGACCAGACCAAATATCCGTAACCAGGCCGTGCCCTTCAATTTTGTGCGTCGGAACCCCGATTAGAAACGGGACCGGCCCTTCTTCCGTACATGCAATTCGGTTACAGACGCAAAGTTCTATAGTCAAACCGAACGCATCAGCCCATTTGTTTCCCTTTCGTACTGTGGAGCCGTGTTCCCCGACAGCACAGTCGAGGCTGTGAAGCATGTGAAGTGTTCTCATTTTTATCTCCGCGCACTCCCCAGTCTGAGGATCGTAATCACATTCTCGACCGGGATGCGCTGCTTTACATCGTCCACAGAACTGAGTTGCCATTACCCATTCACTTTCAGCCACTGACGTTTATTGTTCCAAATATTTCTAGCTGTTCGCGGATGGACTAAAGCAGCATATCCGCAAAGCTGATCTATTGAGCTTATGATGGCCGCTTGTTTTCGAACCCCAGATCGTATGAAACCCTGAACGGACAATAAGAACTGAACGATTCGACACGTTGGGATTTGATTACCTTTGGTATCCAAAAAACGCTGTTTTTTCATTTTCTATCTCGTATCCCGCTATAGATCATTCCACGAATGAAGATCGCTGCTAACTTACGGAGGAAAGGAAGCGCGGCTTCGTTTCCTTTGTTATCAGACCAGGCGTCCTCCAAGCGTCGTAGGTAAACTCGGCCAAGTGTTGCGAACCCTTCGGGACCTTTCGCTTCACTCTCCTCCGTGCGTCGAGGCAAGTTGTTTTGATATTCTATTTCTGACCAAACTGCCTCGACAGCTATATCAAAAACAGCTCTGCTAACAATCATTTATCCACCTTGACTGCAGAGCCCTCGAACCAACCACCGCAGTGTTGGCACTGGAATCTTTGCTTCTTTCTCAAGAGCGTGAAGGCCCATCCACGTCTTTGAACCTTGTCTGATCCGCACTTAGGGCAGTTATAAAGCTCGCCCTGATTTACGTTCGGATGATTCTTCATCCAAGGCCGCATCATGAAGTAGACTCGTTCGAGCAAAATTATGTCTCGTCCGTTATACCGCTTCATTTTCTTCCAGGCTTTGGGATCGCCTTGCATACAGGCTTGCCACAAATGAAAGCCTGTATGAGCCAGTTTCCGGCCGATTCCGAGGCAACGACCTACTTCATCAAGCTTGTTGGAATCAAACTTGAAGACTTTGCGAGCTATCTGAAGCGTATCAACCGTCTTATAAGGCGACGGCGGCTTCAAGCCGTGGATCAAAAATCTTGTGTTGATCTTGGGTACATCGAATCGATCACCGTTGTGGGCCACAACGATATCGGCTTCGTCAAGAACTTTCCAGAGTTCCTGAATTAACTGTTTGTCATTCTCCTTGGCATTTTCGTAACCAGGGTAATCAGCAAGACAATAGGTTCTGACTTTCTGTCCTGGTTCCTTGACTGCGAAACTAAGTACGTACCAATCTGCTTTGAAATCGATTACATCCTGTTGCCATTTACCCCATACCCATCCGAGGCTCGGTGCTGTCTCAATGTCCACGAAGACAAGTCTAGCAGGCGTGCTCTTAACCATAGAACTCCAGAGAAACTTTGTTGGATGTTTAAAACGACAGGTTGTGAATTCTGCCGAGAGTGAACCCTGTCACAACTCCGGCAATGAACCACTTGAATTTGCTCTTGCGAGCCTGAGCTTTCACCGTAACTATTTCTTGATTTGCTGCATCCAACTTAGCCTGGATCGCATTCACATCACTCTTGTGAGATTGTTTCTCAGAATCAAGAGCTTTTGCATCGTTAGCGATTATTACGGTATCGTTGGCAATGACGGTCTGATCGGCAGCTAGTTCCTGCCTGAGGATAGCCGGCTCTTCAAGTGCTTGAGCCACGGAAACGGCTTCGGATTGGTCCATCTGATAAGCACTTCCGACCACAGTAACGGAACCGCCAGGGGCCAGAGTTTGAATACGCGAGGCAAGATCATTCGGAGCAAGGGTAGCATCTTTTTTCTTATTTGCTTGAAGCTGCGAAATAAGGCTGGAGACTAAAACTGTTTGCTGTTGATTCGCGGTCTGCAACTGAGTATTTTGTATAGCCAGTTGAGCCATTTGATCCGTTATCTGTTTCTGAAACTGGGCGTTTGAAGAATCTTTTTGATCCGCCAGAGTCTTTAAGTCTTCATACCTCTGCTCTGCTCGGCTGGCTATCCGAGACTCAATCGCGTAAGTGAGGCCCAAGGCGAGAAAAATAGTTGCAATGTAGAGCGTGATATGATGGCGATCCAAAGTCATTGTTCTTCTCTCTTAATATAGGTTCTAATAGGAACGCGATTTTTCTGCGCTTTTAATAACTTCTTTCGGGCCTTCCGCTGCACCTTGGTTCCTACTCGGTGTGGTAGACCATAGTGAGGATGTCCCAGGGCTTGAGTCGCGGGAGGATTCTTAGCATATCTGAGGATATTCTCCAAACGTTCTATTGTGACCCAGTCCGGGATAAGTTTATTACAACGGAAACACAGTAGACCACGGACGAGACCTGTCTTATGGTCATGATCAGTGAGAGTACAATGATCAGGAAGGGGTTCTCCACAACCGGGGCAGAGACCATTCTGAAATCTGTAGATTAGTATCCACTCGTCTTGCGTCAGGAGGAACGTGAGACGTAGATAATTCGCGTTCGGAACCTTCATCTAATCTAGGTTCCGATAGGAACGCGATTTATTTCATGTAGATTTTACGCAGTGGGTAGAACTTACTCATCCCATGGTTCTAGCTTGGGAACAAAGACCGGAATCGGCATATTTCTGAGCCGGCGAAACCAAGATTTCGCCAGGTGATAGATTGGAGGCCGAGGCCGGTAATACCAACGAAAGAGACGAATCATTCCTCGTCTTTCTCCTTGTCGTAAACCGTACCGTGATGATCAGGATCGTTATCAGGCACAAAGACCGGTGTGATGTCATGCTTCTCCGCGTCTTGGACGGCCTCAGAACCATGTTCGCTCTCATTGAATATCTTCTCGATGCGCTCGGGAATCCAAGCATAGAAGATGCCAGGAAACGAAGCGATGAGTCCACCTTTGAGTTTGGGATTGAGTTCTACATCCTCCGGCATCACGGGGCGCTCGATGGTCTTGCGATGGGCCAGGAACACTGGGGTCCCGATCTTAAAGCCTCGCGGGATAGCCTTGATGCGACGGCTGAGGCCCATTGCCAAGCCTTCCCGGAGAAACTTGGCCGGTGACGGGTAAAAACTACCCCCAATCCAGAGCAAGCCAGCCTTTTCAAACTTGCCGGGAGTAGTACAGAGCCAACAACCTTCTTTACACTCACAAAGTTTGCTTTCTGTAAACATGCCGTCAAAATGTGACTTTAAATGCAGACCTTGGAACAAGAGACCGGGCTTGATCCAGGTCCAACCCAGTGCCGGCTTAATGCCTGCGCTGCAGCAAGGACAGATTTCAAGCTCAAAGGGGAGACGGTCGCATGGCACTCCGATACCGCCGCCAACAAGATACGTTCCCCCAGCTTTCCGATATCCACAACCACGTCTGGCTTCGACGGCCACGATTCCTCCTTAATAGAGACGAATCGAATCAACTTGGTCCTTAGCATCTTTGAGACTCGCACCGGTCATCTGACGGAACAGTTTAATGGCTTCGATCTTCCGGCCTTGCTGGACGAGACTGCGGATGTTATCAAATGTTGCGGGTGGTTCTGTCGTGGTCTGAGATGCCGCTCTCATAGTTGTAGAATAAACATCGACAAACTTCTCTACAGCCGCGACGAATCGATCTTCGGTGAACTGATTTCGAAACAAGGTAGCCTCCTATTTTGGTATGTACATCTCTCGTGCCGTGACAACTCGATCCCGGCCGATCACTTTCCGAAACCTCACTTTCCGAACAATGCAATCCTTGAAAAAGGCCGGGTTACGACGAAATTCATCGCAAGCCAGAGTCTTTGTAGACCAAGCGTGGAATTCCCCAGATGTATCGGGGTCCTCCACAGGAGACTCGGCCCTGTGCCATTTGCCGATAGCGTAGCCGTCTTTCCCTCGCCCATGCCAGTCATACGGCGAAGTTAATAAAAGATCGACTCCAAATCCGGGCTGGAGGCGGAAGATTTTCCAAACCGCGATCACTGTGGTTCGCTTTCCCTCATATCCTTTGGCAACTTCACACATGATCTATTTTCTCCTCAACGAGGATATGGTGACATGCCACATGTGTGGCTGTCAAGCATTATTTTCGGGAATTATAGAGTTAACTCCCTCACTTTTTGTGGCGTCTCTCACCCGGATTCCCGTAGCCTCTTCAATTCTTTGCGTTTATTTTGTCGTACTCTACGCTTCGCCGCCTTCGTTTTCGGCTTCGGGTGATAAGACAAAACTACATCTGTAATTCGGTCGAGTTCGGGCGGTACTTTCACTTCGTCAACTCCGCATACGTGATTCTCTTTCCTACCACAGCGTCAACAAAACTGTTAATACGCTCCGTGGTGTGCCGCTGCACTCGGCCAGCATTCAAGCGAAAGGTAAACTCGTCTACGTATCGGCCCATATGCTTGCGACTGGCATGATGATAGACGCCATGCATTCCCCGTTTCATCACGGCCCAAACGGACTCGATGGAATTCGTGTGAGCCGTACCACGAACATATTCGCCAGCGACGTGCTTGACTGCTTCATGGCCGTATCCTTCACCACGGATGCGAGCATAGCCGGGATTCTCGTCTGTGATGATTACGGAACCAGGGAGCACATTATCCTTGATGGCTGTACGAAGGGCTAAGCCGCCAATGCTATCCGTAACCTTGGCGACGGTGTTACCACCACGTTCTCGGATACCGATAACGGCGACCTTCTCAGACCGTTCCCTCGGTTTGTTGATTCTGTCGTACATGTGCCGATTGCTCTCTTCCCCGCCAAAGAACGTCTCATCGGCTTCCACGGTGCCCTTGAGCATCTCAATTTTCGTGCCGCAAGCCTCTCGCAGCCTGTGTAGGACGAACCAAGCCGATTTCTGCGTTATGCCTATCTCTTTCCCTAACTGGAGCGAAGAGATGCCCTTGCGTGCTGTAACAAGCAAGTACATGGCATATAGCCACTTGTGCAAAGGAACATGGCTCCGCTCGAAGATAGTTCCTGTTCTCACTGTAAAATCCAGTTTGCAGGCGTTGCAACGATAGAAACCATCTTTGCGCTGAGTGATTCTCTCGCCCGATTTACACTCTGGACAAATAGAACCGTTAGGCCAAAGGCGTCCTTCCAAGTATTTGCGGGCTGTTTCTTCATCTGGAAATAACTCGAACAGTTTGAAAGTGCTGATTGTACTTCGGCTCATTGATAGGCTCCTTAACTGAGCCTAGTGTAGATAATTCCCTTGCGGGAGTCAAGTATAATTCTTGTTCTGTTTCGCAATAAGCCTCTATGAACGCTTGCGCTTGCGGGGCACATAAGGCGTTTCCGAAAGCCTTAGTTTCTTCCACACGGTCGGTAGACCCATCAATAAACACAGGAACAGGGGATTGAGTTTCCCGCTCCTTCCAAGTTGACGTTGCATGAACTCGTTCAAATTCACCCCACGAGGATGTAATTTCCGTCGCTCTAGGTTTTGTAGGCTCATACCGCTGCGGTAGTCCCTCGCCATAGGCGTTGGAAGCGCAGAAATAGAGCCGTTGTCGGATGTGCGGAGCACCGAAGCCCGCAGCGCAGGTATCACACGCCCCGATGGTGTAACCCTTTTCTTCCAAATCATTTGATACAATGTCGAACCACTCAAGACCGCCCTTCGATGAAGTTTGTTCACCAAAGATAGTTGAAGGTGCTTTTGCTGCGATAAGTCGGAACCACTCCGGCCATAAATGGCGGCTATCCGAGAAACCTTTTCGGTGTCCCGCCAAACTGAAAGGCTGGCAGGGGCAACTCCCAGTCCAGACTGGTCTATCATCAGGCCATCCGGCTTGGCGCAAGGCATAACTCCAGACCCCAATTCCTGCAAAGAAGTGACATTGTGTGTAGCCATATAACTCCTGTGGTTTGACATCTACGATAGAGCGGTCATCAACTTCGCCTGTGGCTATGAGTCCTTCGGCAATCAAGTCTCTTAACCGAGATGCCGCGAATTTATTATTTTCGTTGTAATAAGCCGCCATCGAAGTCTCCTAAAATTTGGTAGTCTCTCCTACCCGCCAAGCCTAGTTTTTCGTATCCGGCTTTCGATACCCCGAGTTCGTTCGCCCTAGATTCGCTTAGGGAGTTAACTCTATAATTCCCTTATTTTCAATACAACTCCCAGGACTGCGTCAACTAACGGTCCTGACTCCTTGCTAAGACCACGAACTGCACCGGTCTTCGGGTTGAGTTGAATCTCATGGGGAATGTGTTGGCGACGAACTACACGCCGGAGTTCACCGTGGATTTGTCTGATGCTCATCGCATCTAATTTCTGGTTACGGATGTACAAATCGGGTCGGCGCTCCGCAGCCGTGAGTGACTTCTTGGGCGAAAGTGGCAGCGTCTCCTCCTCAATTGGTTTCGCAAGCTCGGGATGAGTCTTCAGAACCGCTGCAGCCTGCTGAACTGCAGAACCTGCACTGACAACCGCAATGCTCTTAACTTGTCCCATTTGATTCCTCCTTCTTTTCAGATTTGAATCTGTCCAAGAGTATACCGTAAAGTGAAACTCCGGTATTAAGTTCGACAGCGTTGAAACGCTGATCTAATCTTACAGACGTGACCACGATTTCTTCGACACCGTCCAGATATCCCGTTTGATTCGGTTTGATCAAAAGCGTTCTCCTCTAGAGCGTTTCGCTCATTAATTTTCGATTCTGGCGGGCTCGGGCTGCCCCGATCCGAACCCAACTCTGGCGATAATCATCGAACTTGACACGACGCATACCTCGACGCTGGAATGTGGGGGTCCGGGTTGCGACTTTTGAGAGTCCTAATGTTGCAGTTCGTTCCTGAAAAATTTCTTCGGATTCGCCTGATCTTGTGACGAAGCTGTTTTTGTGGAGAATAGAGAGTTGATGGCGAGCGCAATATGATCCGTTCATCTCCTCAAGTAATTCTCGATTGTATTGGTCTTCCCAAGCATCCAGAATTTTCTCGGCCTTGATTTCAGCTTCAGTTCGGAACGAAAGGACTTGAGTTGCCATCAAACAGTCTCCTTGATTTGGGTTGAAGTGAGTTTGTCTCGCACCGCGATAGTCTCAAAGGAAACCTTAAGGCCGACTTCAAGAGCCGCAACATAGACACTAGGATCGGTTTTGGGGTAGTTCCCGTGATATCCATACCACCGTTGCGGCATGGCGCATGACCTGCGTTCGTGGCAAAATATCGAACTTTGTTGAATTGTGCATCAGCTTTCTTTGCTACTTCCAAACCGAATTCACGTAAAATATTAAAAATGGTTCGCTGGGTAAGTGTCATGTCATAAACATCTTTTGCGCCGACCTTTTGTAATGCCATCTCTTCAACGGTCTCGTATTTCAACATGCATCTTCCTCCTGTTTGAGTTCAATACCTGCGGCCTGGAGCAAAGCGGCCGGCAATTGACGTTGATACTTACGCACAAGTTTTTGGCCGGCTGCAGCCTGTTTCGGAGTTAAAGAAAATGCAGAGGCGAGTTTCTTACCAAAATCCGTATCGATCTTATTGAATCCGGCCCCGTCAATTGCTTGGGCTCCATCACAACGGGCCGCGAGAATGCCAAGACAGGTATGGATAGCCTTCGCTGTAGCCTGATCAAGACGAGGCTCATCAAGATGTGCTTGCGTATTGCCTACCTGCTTCGCTAGCTCTCGCACTGCATCAGCATTCCATTTTCGCGTTGGTTTCGCAAAATCTACTTGTGTTAGCACGGCAGAATAAACTTGTTTTGGCACGGCTCCGACTTCAGGCATTTGCTTCTCAACTTGGGTGTCAAGACCTTTGACAATCACTTCCTGCTTAGCTACGAGTTCTTCAGCCATGCGAGCCGAGACTGAATTGTTCAAGACCAGATATTTGATCAGAACCGAATTGAGTTGGCCGATACGATGGCAACGATCCTCAGCCTGTTCGATGTTACCGGGAACCCAATCAAGTTCAACGAAGATTTCATTTGAGGCTGCAGTCAAGGTGATACCGATACCAGCGGCTTGGATTGAACCGATAAAGAGCTTTATATCAGGATCACTCTGGAAACGATCTACAGCTTCTTGCCGAGCCGTTTGTGAAGTCTCTCCGTAAACTACAACGGAGGAAGAAAACCTTTCCGCCAAGGCTTCAATAACAGAATGATGATGAGCCCAAACAACCAGCTTATCAGTCTCTTCAAGGGCTTCCTCAATCTCCTGGATGGCCAGGGGTAAGATAGCTTCCGCTACAGCCTTGCGCGTGGCTGAGAGCAACTCAAAGTCTACAATCTGAGATTCGAATTTAGCCGACTTAAAACTGTCATAGGCTGCACGCTCAGCATTGATAAGCTTGTCGAGGGTTGGCGTGGACTCCAAGACTACAACTTGACGACGCTTGGGCGGGAGTTCCTTGAGCACATCAGCTTTGAGCCGGCGAATCATGAACCGAGACCGCATCTGCTCCTGAAGGTCTTCGAGATTTGAGGCTCCGCTCTTGTCCCAGTAACCGGCATAGTTGACGCCAGCGGCACAATACTTCGTCTCGAACTTGCTCTTGTACTTGCCCAGACCTTCGGGATCAAGAGCACGGATGAGCGGCCAGAGTTCAACTGGACGATTCACGATGGGGGTTCCGGTCAAGAATACACGCTTGGCAGCAGGGATAGGCAACTTGGGAAGGTCCCAAGACCGCGTCGAGGGATTCCATTTGTACTCGCCGAGCAATGCAATTGTGCGCTGTGTCTTGGGCTCCTTGACACGATGGCATTCGTCCACAACCAGGATGTCCCAGGTAATGGCATGTAGAGCCTCACTATGGCGAGTCAGGATATCGTAGTTGATGATGACCACATCGGTCTGAGGGAAAATATTGCCTTCTGCGATGCCTACACTCAAGGACTTGACATCCCACTTCGTGAATTCTCGACGCCAGTTCAACTTGAGCGTAGCCGGGCAGACGATCAGGATGCGCTTGACTTCGGACAATGCATTTGAGACACCAATGGCCTGAATAGTTTTGCCCAAGCCCATCTCATCGCCAATAAGCGTGTTCTGGCGTGCGATAGCGTAGGCGATGCCGGCTTTCTGGTAGGGAAGATATTCGAGCCCGTCTGGTTTGGGAATCTCAATATCGGCATTCGTGGCCCGCGAAGCCTGAAGACTCTCTTGCTTTTTAAGTTCTGCGCCGAGGGTTTCGATGGCGACTAGATTCGCGTCAGGATCAGAAGCGATCCGGGTCCGGGCATCGGAGTCCAGATACTGATAAAGTTTACAGACGATCTTGACCTGTTCAAGCCAGGTCCGCTGCTTTCGATCAGGGTAGTTCTGGGAATGCCACACCTTAGTTCCGTTGAAGTCAAAACTAAACTGTGCAGCTTTCAGAGTCTCCTTGTCAGAGAACGCTGACTGTGCGTCAAAGCGTTGAAGGGCTTCGTTGTAGGTGATCAGCACGTGTTCAGTCTAGCAGAATCAAGATCAAATGCAATAGTACTTCGGTACTAGTCCTTGCCTTCGAGAACCCACCACTTCACATATATCCACGTATTTAGGGCGACACTAACTCCCATCACCCACAAAATACGTTGATTGTGATGCTCGATCCCATACATTAACTGACCCACTGCCGGCATCGTCAAAAGCATCATTGCCAAGACGAGACGGTAGAATCGTTTAAGCTCGGCCATCGATTAATCCTTTCTTGCGAAACTGATCGGCTTCCCAGGTCTCATGCGCCATGATCAAACCCGGAGATGCCGCCATGGACTTCACAATAGAGTCACAGATATCGCAGTATCGCGGCTTGCCTGGGCTTCCATCATTACCGAGTCCTTCATTGCGCATGAAAGACTCGATGCTCAACTCAATACCGCATTCGGAACATGGCACTGGTTTATAACTCAGCTTGCCAGCCCGAACATCCGAGATGACACGATCCTGGGTCTGTTGCGTAATTCCTCGCGGCATGACACGCTCCAAAGCCAGTGTGCCTTTCATTGCGGCCCAGGCTTGTCTAAGAGCACCTTGACCAGGACTTTCTGCCTCCTCAAGTCTAGAGCCTTGGAATTGCCATGTCGTGGCACATTCCATGGGTTGAATCCTGATCAGTAACATCCGAGTTGTACACTTAGTACACTTCTGACCATCAGCCGGCAATCCAAGCGGCTGATCGGCGAGAATCTCGGTGGTCTTACAGGGTCCGCAACGATATTCTTTTAAATAACGGTCTCTCATTTGCACACCAGCTTCTTTGCAATCTCTACACAGGGAGGGCAAGAATGGTTGAGATGGTGTTCTGTGATTTCAACATCAATATCCCAAGCAACTTGACATCCACAAAGTGCTGGAGTATCTGCACCACCACCAAGCTTCTTCCCGCGCTGAGTCAGAGGTCGAATATGCCATCGAGCATTGGGACCTGCTGCGATACTTTCACAAAAGCTATATTCAATCATAATACATCTCCTAGAGTCTGGGAGTTACTTACAATACAACGGGCATCCGCATTTTCGCATATGAGTCTCCCTACCTGTCCAACAACGTGAATGATGAAAGCCGTGTCCACAGGAGTGGCTTGCCCAGATGAGCCCGGAGCATGTCTGCCATAATCTCGCGCCAAGTTGATAGCAATTTCGGCTTTCTCGGCAAAGACCAAATACTTGACATGGACATGCGAATCTAGGTCAACGATGTGCGCGATGTAGGGACGCAGGCCGGCACGTTCGGTTCGTTCTCGAATCTGCTCTGGGGTTAACTCAACTCGGGGTTTTTGCACTATATGAGTAAAATACCATATTGATTATGGAATGTCAAGAGGCAAAAACTCTCATTGTCATTCATCATTTCCATTATCCAGAAAAACTACTCTGCATAATGGTCGATTTTTCAAGTATTTCTGCACCAGGACGTTCTGCAAAGCAGGCACTTTTTCTAACATCGGGAGAAGCCAGCCGTTACAAGGACCGCAAAGTAAACCACGGACTGCGTCAGGTCCTCGTTCTCCGTGAACGTGATCGACACCAAGTTTATGCTTGAAAAATTTCTCAGCGATGCCGCAAAGAGCGCAGCAACCTTTTTGTAAGAAGTACAAATACAAATACTGAATAAGCGTGATCCCAAACTTGTACTTTAATTTATCGTTGCGATCCGACAACTGCACACAAATTTTGCAATAAAATTGCAAACCATCTTTGCGACTTTTATTCGCGCCGAACCGATCACGGGATTTTCTTTTCTGACACATACTGCATATCTTTGTTTTTCTGAAAATCATCTTTTCGTTTTCCTTTTCAAAACCGGTTTAAAAAATCACGATTTTTTGAGCCCGAAAAAGGTCTGGGCGTTCATGCTCAATGGTAGAATTTATCGTTATGCACTTTTGGTCTGCCGACACATCAAGCAGGCGAATCTAGAGCGAAGCCCAGACTTAAGCCTAACACACTCAGACATTGTGAACGCACACGTATACATTCTCTGAAGCCTAGTACACTCACACACTTAGAGCGTAGCACGGCTCCGCAGTCTGGACACGTCCAGCGAATCCGCTCGGATCAAGACTCGAATTGTGACAAGCTAGTCTATTATAATCCTCCTTTCAGACGTGCTAGGACTATGCCAGAATCGCGCGGGCTTGGCTCTTATTCGTTCTATTTTTGCGTCTGATATACTCCCAGCACGTCAAATTTTGCGTGTCTCTAATCGGCTCCTATGCCTTTACGAGTAGGGCATACGGGAGCCCGCTAGACGCGACCAGTGGGCTCCAATCTGCCTACTCCCTAGGCAAATGATCGAAACAAAATGCTTCGCCTAGTTCTGCCGTTTGCTCGCATTGATTGCCTAGAGACGCGCCAAATAGACAACGGTCTCCGTGCTCCTCCTCTTCGTCCTCTTCTCCGTATACATCCACACGTTCCGATAGAGCCCACTGGTACAGTCCCTCATCGTTTAGAATCCACTGCTCTAAGGCTTCATCGTCTAAGGGTTGGCGAACGTTAGGACAATAACGCACGATTGCTGAGACTAGCTCGGCTCTGTTCTCTTCGATGAATTGCGCCATAGTTTTCATTATTCGTTTTCCTCCTTTATGTTTTCGGGTTTAAAAGCTTGAGAGATGGCACGCGCAGAAAAACCTAGAGCCTGTAATTGCGTTTTCAATTCGGCTAACTGTTCTTGCGCTATTTCGTCAAAATAACTCCTGTTGGAATCAGACTCAATCCCCCAGAGACCGCCGGAAGTAATGGTGTGGTGAGTCACATCGAATTGTGCGGGATAGTTGGCAACGTCGCCTATACCTATTTCCGCGTCCGCACGAATCCCGATATAACACCAGTGACCAGCGTTGAGGGATTCCATTCTGTCATAATCCTCGCGGACGTATTTCCGTACTTCATCGGGTGTGAGACCGTCTGCGGGCTCATCGGATTTTGTGATGTAGTTAAAGGACGGGTTAAAGTAGCGATACTCTCGGCTCGAAATGCGGTCTCCTCCGCAGTCGCAAGCCTGTACGTCCTCTTGCAAACCCGCGAGAATATCGGATGCATCGTCCAAGGATTCCCAGTCCGTATTATTAGCATCATTCGCACATTCGGTGCGCCACGCCATAACATGACCTAGAATTCTTTCAAGCTTGCCTAAGACTTCGCAGTGATTCGCTTCGAGACTTGCGCAGTCTTCGCGGTGGGCTCTATCAATGCTGAAACGTGATTTTTGACGGTCGCTATATTCGCCTAAGTGGGAAGTGTCTGGACATTCGTCTAAGATTCGTTTGATTGTCACTGATAGGATGCGTTTACCGTTTCGTTTTTTGATTCTCATGGGTGCGTCTGTCCTTTGATTTTAGATTTGACTACAGGCTAGAGTCTAGCCTATGACGGGCTCGGCCATCTAGAGTATGGTGATTCCTTCTTGATCCAATTCGTGGACGTGCTCCGCGTCCAGGATATCGCGGACCGCATCCACATAGCTATATTCGGAGCAACCCGTAGAGCATAGATCAGACTCCAGGTTATCCCGTACACTGTCTTCGTTCACGTCTGTGGGATTCTCGGCTCCGCAGATGTCTTGATCTACTGCGGTCTCCAATTCATCCTCTGCCAGTTTGCGGGCCTGTTCGATCACTGCGGCTCTATTGAATCCTGCCACAGTAAAGAGAGGATCGCTATAACGCCAGAACAAGGTCTCCACGTAAACCATTTTTGTCTTGGCGTCTTCGTCTGTATACGTTTTTCCCATAATTATTTTCACGGTCTCGGCTCCTTTGTGGGTTTGATTGCGAATTGCTTAACGGAATTGGAATCGCACGAAGGACAGCGTCCGTGCGCGTTCAGACTCGGGTAATCGCGGACGCAGTTAGCACAGAACCAGTCTAGCGGGCTCCGTTTGGTCTCGCGGATTGTGTCGGGAGTGTTAATCATCGGCTCGGCTCCTTTACTCCGGCTCTGGGAGAACGAGCCGCGAATGTGAATTGTATGGGCTCGGAATATCCTCTCTAACTTGTTCCAAAAACGAAGACTCAATAGCGAGCAAGGCTCCTGATTCCGGGTCCTTGTGAATTTCTAATTCAATGTTACTTCCGGTGTCAGGATCAGTCACGGAAATTGCCTTCACGAATCGTGTCGTAATCTGTTTGCGTTTCATGGGCTCGGGCTCCTCTTAGGATTCTTTGCTGCGCACAGCGAATGTTACCATTGGTGTGCCACGTTCTCCCTGTCCGTCTTTGCGAGACTCACAAACGCCAGTGTAGGGAAAATCACGAGAGACGTTATAATGGGTGTCAAATAAGGCTCTAATCTGGGAGTGAATCACGGAAACGGTAGGGTATTGCAATTTTCCGAAGTTTGCTCCTCCTGTGGCGCGTACACGCGAGATGCGGAATTTTCTTGCTAGGGCTTCGATCAATGAAGGGTTTCCGCGTGTGGTGAACGTACAGGAAAACTTAGCTATACGATGAATAGCTAGAGCCTGTAACGTTTTCAAGGCTTCCGGGTTGAATGCGAGTACGTCAAAATCTACTTGGACTATTTCGGGAAATTTGTCTAGGGCTTGCGTCATCGTGCCATGGAAAACCTGTCCACGATAGCGTGTCTTCTCCGCCCATTGTGCTAATCCTAGATAGGTTTGCAAATCCATTTCCACCATAATTTGACGGGCTTGTGGGAAACCTAAGGCTTCCCATTCTCGCACGTGTCTAGCGGCTCCTGTTGCTTTGCCTACCGTTCCGGCAATCGTACCTTTATTGGTTTCGCCCAGATGCGCATGGATAAAGGGTACAGATTTGTTTATCTTGCCCTTTGACGTTGTGGAATGTTTTTCGTGTATCATCGCCATTCCCTCGTGGGCTTTCCTGTTAGGATTTTATGCTCTTCGGTAATTGTGGTGTAGGCAATTCCGGCTTGAGATGTTCGATTGTCGGATTGGCATCATGGATCGTGATCGGTTTCGCTGTTATACGTCCCAAGATGAAGGACACGAAGACTAACGCCAGGATCAAGCACACGATTGCGATTCGTTTCATGGTCTGGGCTCCTTAGCTGAGAAGAGCTTTAACGTCCGGTCTGTCTAGGACGCTGGACGCGGGCTCGGATTGGACACGAACGATGACGAACGAAGCATCTATCCCGATATTGTCGCTAACAAGACTGCGTATTGCGTAACGCAAAACACGTTCGCGCACGGTCTGGGCTTTGTCGTTAATGCGCACGACAAGGTCTAGCACGTCGTGTGTTTGACCAGAATAATTCAACGCTTTAACATCGTTGAAAGCGTACAGCATTTCAATTAGTTCTTTCATGGTCTAAGCTCCCTTGTTTCAGGCTTGTATGTATCTGTAGTGGCATCATAAAACAGGTCCTAGCACATCAGAGATGGTATCATAACTGCCAGCGTCCAGGTATTGAATGGCGTAGCTAATAACTCGTTCGCGTGCGGTCTCCGCTACGGACCTTAAGTCTTGTTCCAATGGGATAATGCGACCAAGCTTCGCATTTGCAGCCTTGGCGTCCTCCAATTCGTCTAGGATGTCCACAAGCTGAAACACGCTGGAATTCTCTTCCCGTTCGCGTTCCGCGTGATAGGCTTCGAGAACATCGAAAATGCTATCGGACTTGGGAGCATTGGAAAGCTCGAATTCGATGAGGTCCACAAGCTCACCTTGCGAAGTATCTGAGCCCGTTCCGAATGCTGGCATTTTAAAGGTTTGAATCTGATAGACTGGCATCGTCTCGGCTCCTTTGTGCGCACACGTTGCGCAGTCTCAGGATATCATATCCTAGGATGATGTCAAGCCTATTCGCCTGACTAATTGAGCACAATTTAGTACTATGTAAAAATTACCGTCAGGATACGCGGAAAATAAAACCGTCTTTTTGAACAAATTGGTGAGATGGAATAGGCTCGAATCCGCCTAGCATGATTCCTTCTTTGCGCTGGTGACAGATTTTGTGCATTAGTTGTAGGTTGTCTAACTCATTGCATTTTCGCTTAGCATCTCGGAAGGATAACTCGCCTGAGAAGACGGAACGAGCCCAGAATGAGACCGGCTTAATGTGGTGGATGTGCCGCTCATCTCCGTCTTCGATAGGCTCGTTACACTCAATGCAGAGGCTTTTCTGTTTTTTGAATAGACGCGAGATAAGCGAGGTCCTTCGACTCTGAATATCCCAACGCAAGACTGCCAATACATCTTGATAGGAGACGTTTACCTGAACTGTCTCAGTCTCGGGTTTAGGAGTCGGCTCTTCGACTTGTGCAGTCTTTGGATCACTCTCCGTAAAAAATTGACCGTCTCTGAGTACTCGTTTACCTAACCTCATAATGTGATTCTCCTCTAAGCTTATGTTTTCAACGATTTAGTGATTGGCGGAATGTGAGGAATACTGAGTGTCAGATAAACCGTATAGTGAGGGAGTACTGAGGCTTCTCATGCGAGGTTCATACCCCTTGGAACAATACTAATCCTATTCTCTCCCTCACTTATGGCATTTTCTGACACTCAGTAACGCTCACATTCTGACATTCTCTGTTTGGATAGGAACGCGAATAAAAAGTAATAGGACATTCTGACAAATAGGCGAACGCTGAGCGAATCGCTTAATGTTTTCAGTGAATTACAGCGAAAATGGATAATCGCGTTCCTATTCAAACCTATATTATCAGGGAGAACACGCTAGAATGCGGTCTCCTGAACGTCAAGAACGCAAGCACGAGCCAAGCCGTAGAGACGCGAGGACCGGATCACAGCAAACGACAGCGAAGCTAGAATTTAGCGTGATTGTCAGAACGTGGGAACGTCCGATTGATTGTCAGAATGTGCTAGGCGAAATGAGCGAAACGAAACCCGCAGAGCCGATATTTCCTGTTTCAATCATTAGCGTAATGATTGCAAGGCG
>Ga0187803_10000005_pt1 | contig 94515 bp, 69 predicted proteins | sample NC_wetland_sal_i_2_FD_132425 | JGI IMG/M metagenome (GOLD analysis project Ga0187803, IMG submission 132425) | Wetland sediment microbial communities from Neuse River Estuary, North Carolina, USA - Control_3 | ecosystem: Environmental > Aquatic > Freshwater > Wetlands > Sediment | place: USA...
AGGAGGCAGCGGCGGAAAACCGGCTGGAGGCGCGCCCACGGGCCGCGCGTAGGAGCGCGTGTCGGTTTCAACGGCTGGGGGAAGGGGCCCGAGTTCGGCGAGAGCACGCGGCAGATCGTCCTTCGGCACGGGCTTCCCGTGCCAACCGTCTTTGTCGGCGAGAAAGCTGACGCCGTGGCCCTTTTCCGTTCTGGCCAGAATGGCCTGAGGGCGGCCGCTTGCGGCGAGTTCCGGGCCGCGGGCGCGGTCCACGGCGCGAACGATGGCACCGATGTCGTGGCCGTCGATGGCAACGGCATCCCAGCCGGCGGCCTCAAAGCGGCGGCGGTGCGATTCCACATCGTGACGGTACATGGTGCGCTCGCTCTGGCCGAGGGCGTTGACGTCCACGATGGCGGTCAGATTGTCCAGGCCATAGTGCGCGGCAAACGCCGCGGCTTCCCAAACGTTGCCCTCGGCCATTTCGCCGTCGCCGAGGAGGACGTACACGCGGACGCTTCTCTTTTCGAGCCGCTTGGCAGCGAGCGCCATGCCCGCGCCCACGGAAAGCCCCTGGCCGAGCGAGCCGGTGGCTGCGTCCACACCGGGAACGAGCGGGGTGGGATGGCCTTCGAGTTCGCTGGAGAACTGCCGGAGGGTGGCCAGCCGTCCGATGGGAAAGACGCCCGCCTCCGCTTGCGCAGCATAGAGCAGCGGCGCGCCGTGGCCCTTCGACAGTACAAACCGATCCGCGTCCGGCGCGTCCGGACGAGCGGGATCGAAGCGCATCGCGTGGAAGAAAAGCACGGAGACGATATCCGCGGCGGAAAGGCAGGTGGTGGGATGGCCGGAGCCAGCGCGGGTGGTTGTGACCAGCGAGTGGATGCGCAGGAGGCGCGCTTTTTCCCGGAGAGATTCCAGTGTTGCGTCCATCGCAGCAGGTTGAGGCATGGCCGCTATTCGTTCCTCCCGGACTCGCACAGCAGCGGAGCACAGTTCACGCGCGGAGAGAACTCTAGTTGTGCTCCGCGACACCGCATTCTACTGAACCGGCTGTGCGATTTCCACGCGGCGGGGGTGGAAATCCGGCGGGGGAAAATCGGACCCATTCGGCTCGAAGACTCGCTCCCGCCTACGCCGAGACTTCGGCGGGCAGGCAGGGTCAACATCCTGGCCGGATGTTGAGGTGCGATGAGTCTGCACGGGAGGGGACTCGTGGCGTGGGTTTGAGTGGAGAGGAACCAAGAAAAGCATGCCACTTGGAGTCTCTCCAATGCGTTTACGAGCGCGTTCAAGGAACTCGATCCCATTCCGCAGTTCAAGGCAACGGCGAGGCTCGCCTCATTTCTCGAGCTGGCGACCGGTACCCCGAACTGATCGCATAGTTTCGGACCAGTCGGGCGAGGGCTCAACAGGAGAGGGGGTAGTAGGCTGATCGTCAACTGCCTCCTCCCCTCAGCTACTCCTCGTAAAGCGCCTGAGAGTAGCTCTGCTTCTCACCTCGCCACGCGCTCCGATGCGCTGGCAAGTCCCGAGAGAGGCGCTGAAGAGCCGGCAGCGAGAGAGGCCCACCGGCCTGAGTCTGGTGCCAGTCTCCCGCCGATAATTCACAGGAGGACGCCCTCGCGCGCACGAGTATGCCTCAACCGGCTTGTTTCGCTTTCTGGCCTGGGTGACCGAGGAGTTTACGGACTGACGGACGCATTCAGGGAGTCAGCCATGGAAAAAGAAAGTGCATTGGCAGTGGCGAATGGGAAGGGGTTCCGACTGAGTTGTGACGCCGGCAGAGCAGGCAAGTTCCGTGCGGACACGGATTCAGTCTTGGTCACAGTCAGCCAGCGTATCCGGCATCTCAACACTCAGGGTATGTGGGATTCCGTGTACGTTGAAGGCAAAGCGGAGCAGGACGGCACCGTAGTGGTGCGGGTTCTCGTCTCTAATCCCGATTGGGATGAGCGACTGCAGATTGCCTGCATCAGGTCCCGCCCCGATGACCCGGAGTGTCTGACTGCCCTGGGCACTAACCTGGACCACGCCGCCGGGTAGATTCATCCCAAGGTGCTGCGGGCCGAGCTCCCCATGTCTCATGGCCCCAGAGAATCGGACCCTTCGACGTGTTGAGGCCCGGGCTGGCTACAACTTGGGAAGAAGGGACTGAATCGCTGCCAGGATTTCGGCCATTGTTGGCGGCGGGACAAAAAAGAGATGCTTCTCCCGCTCGTAGTTTCTCTTGAGTGCGGAGAGCTGCTCGGGGCCGGGGCTCAACGCTGGAGAAGTCGAGAATGAATCTCTCTCTGGCAGGGGAGCATTTGGGAAATTCTCTTCGGAATACTGCCTTACGCTATCCCGATACTCCTCGGTGCCCGCGAACTCTCGAATCTCTGGCAACCCGCAAAGACGTGAAAGGTCATAGTAATGGCGGGTCTTGTTCGCCGCGAGGTCTTGCTGGAAGGCCGAATGAACTGTAAAAAGCTTTTCGAGAAATGTGCGCCTGACGTCCAACATCTCCACGTCAAAGGAGCGCAGGTCTTCCGCCAAGTGGCTCCAACTGTGGCTCGCCGCATGCTTCGCGACCATGGAGAGCACCGTTCGGGGCGTAGAAGGATTGGTGCCTTCCCGAGTTCCCATCTCCAGCAGAATTGTCTTACTGAGGCCAGCTAGGTCTTCGACGGAGCCGGGGTAGTTGAATTCTGCAGTCCTGTGTACCCCGGTTTCCACGGGATACTTGCCCTCTACCGCGGCAAACCCGGGCGCACCCCCGATCGTTGCGCACATCGCCTTCATGCGGCGTTCGCGCTCCCCCTTGCTGATTTCTCCTCCTTCGAATTTCACCTTCAGAAGCACATCAAGATCCTCGGACAAGCGGTCGAGCAGGTCCCATCCTTTTGTCAGGCTTGTCCCTCCCTTCAATAGGAACTGCCGGGAGTGATCCCTCGAAAGGAAATAGAGCGCCCTGGTCAGGTAGTAGTCTTTCTCGACGATGGGCGGCGGGAGGCCCAGTGCGCTGGCGGCCGCCCGGATAAGGTCGGTGAAATCGGGGAGATCGCTTGCATAGGCGGTCATCGGATGTTCCACTCGCGAGCGTTGTCCAGCTTGTCCGAGAGACCCATCGAAAAATGCGTCATGGGGTTCAGAGATGCCTTCAGCTGTTCCAACACCTTCCGGCGTGCTCCGATGGCATTTCCGATGGCACCGAGCACAGCACGCACGCGCGGTGGCTCTCTTCGAGCGAAGCGAGCAACACGCTCGAACGAGACCCGGCGGGACCGAAAGAGATCCCCAATTCTCGCAACTACGCGCTCCGGCGTCGTATCGGGGATCCAGCGCAGATCTCTCAGCGCATCCAACATGGCGCGCTCGTCGGCGCTCGCGTCTCGAACGGCTGCCGCGGGCCGCAGCTTCAGTCTGGTCCTTGACCCGCTGGAGGCTAGGCGCACCCTCCGGCTTACGGCGAATGTGGTTGTCGGCGAGACCTGCGTCGTGAAGCCCAAGCGGTTGTACGCCGCCGACCCGCTGGGCTTCCAGGCGATTCCTCGACTTGTCAGGACGGCAGCGACGACGTTGGACGGGTCTGGGCTGGTCGTTCCGAATCGCGTGACGTGGGGCACGTAATAAACACCCTTCCGGACGCGCCGGATGCGGCCATTTTTCGCCAGCCGACTCAGCGTCGCAGCTACAGCGAGTCCCGGCAGGTCGATAAAGTCCCTGTAGGTCCAGAGACGATCCTCTCCGCCTCTCGTGATTCGGTTTCGAACTCGATGCGCGACAGACATATGCATCTCCCGAGACCGTAGTGTAGGGCCATGGGTGGCGTATGTCAAGTTTTATTGCTCCTAAACTTGACACATGGCAAGGTCACCGCTTGCTGTAAAGACCCGGCACTGTCTTGACCTCCCGTAGGTTCCCGCCCCTCACCGCAACTCGCGAATCCGTGCCCGCGCTTCAACCAAAGGAACATCCATGAAGCTTGCTGACATTCCTCCCGGCAGCGACCTTGCCTATCGCCGCGCGGCCAAGCTGATCGCCGAGCAGATTGAGTTTGAACTCGAGACCTGCCGGCAACTCTACGGCACCAACCCAGAGCGGGTCCTCGACCTTCTTGCAAGCACACCCGACTGGACGGATTTTCTCGAAGAAGACGAGTGTAAGTAAGCTCGCTCAAACTTGCTTTCGTTTCACCCTGGTAGTGATCCTCGACTCGCCTCGTTCCTACTCACCGAGGAGATCAGAAATTCTCGGACGGGAGATGAGGATTTACACTTCGCCACCACCGCTCGAAGTCCCGCCGATGAAGAGCGATCCCGTCGCCTGGCTTCAACAGGAAACAGAAGAACGATCCAGCGTGACTTGAAACTGCTTGTCGAGAAAGGCCTGGTCCGCGAGGTCGGAACAAGTCCAGCGGACCCCACCAAGTACTACCAGCCGCAGCTCTGACAAACTGTGACAGCCAGGACTTGCTTGGCTGGATGACGGAGGAACTCAGAATCGGAGGCGAGAAGTCAAAGACCAATTGAGGGAAAACAGATAGTTAGTGTTCGCCCTTCTGCAGTAAACGCACACGGTCTTGGCCTTTGTCTATTGCCCTGGCACCGGCTTTCTCGCATAGTACGTAGTATCCGTACATTTGAGGAATGACTATGGAAAAGGCTGTTTCCGCCGCTGATGCAAATCGTAGATTCTCGAAGCTTCTCCGCGCGGTCCGCGAAGGGCGCAGCTACGTCGTCACGTCGCACGGGAAGGCAGTCGCCAGAATCGTGCCTGTCCAAAAGAATGGCGGCGTGTCACGTGCGGCTCGCGCGGGCCTTGTGAAAAGGTTGCGAGCTGAGCCCGTGGTCACAATCGGCTCGTGGAGCCGGGATGAACTCTACGAGGATAAGCCGTGAGAGTGGCACTCGATACGAACATTCTGGCCTACGCCGAAGGCGTAAACGGCGCCGACATGAAGCGGACGGCGCTCGAATTGGTCGAGAAGCTGCCTCAAGACGCCGTCTTCTTGCCTGTACAGACCCTGGGTGAATTGTTCCACCTGCTGGTGCGAAAGGCGGGAAGAGCCCCGGCAAGAGCAAGGGAGGCGATTCTTGATTGGCAGGATTCCTTTGCTCTCATCGAGACTTCCACAGATGTCATGCTGGCGGCAACGGACCTCGCGTCCGACCATCAGTTCAGGATCTGGGACGCGGTGGTTCTCTCTGTGGCTGCGGAAGCGGGATGCCGGCTTCTGCTGTCCGAAGACTTGCAGGAAGGTTTCACCTGGAAGGGAGTTACGGTGACGAACCCCTTTTCGGCTCGAAGGCACGAACTGCTTGCTGCCTTGCTCGGTACCAAGCCAGATAGCTGAACAAAAGCGGACGTCAAACTCAAACATAAAGGGAATTACTTCCTCTGTGTGCTCCGGCGCGCCTACCGTGAATTTGAGGAACGCGCGGGCGAGGTCAAATCTCCGCGTGGCGCAAAGACTGTCCTCGTGCAAGCGGCTGTTGACGCCTTCCCCCGTGATTTCAGCCTTGCGGACCTGGAACGTGCTTGCCCGGGAGTGAGTCGCGATATGGTCCGGCGGGTGCTTCGCCAGCTCCAGGGGGCGGGCCAGGTAAGCTGTCTAGGTCGTGGGCCTTCAGCACGTTGGCGGAAAAAGGGTAATACCCTCAAGAAAGCGCAATAAAGAGGGCACTCAGGACCCTGAGACATCTTTCACCCGCGGAAAAATGCGCTACAAGGACCTTTCCTCGGAGCTCATTTATGGCTATAATAGCCATGAGGAAGGAGGGCCAATGCGCAGCGTGAATGTGGCCGAGCTAAAGAACCAACTGAGCAAATATCTTACATTTGCCAAGAGTGGTGAAGAGGTCGTGATCCGCGACCGCAACCTGCCCGTAGCGAAACTGGTTCCGTTCTCCGCCGAGGGCGCAGATGATCAGGATTTGGTGCTGGTTGCAGCGGGGAAAATGCGGCTTCCCCAGCTGCAGCTTGAGGTAAGAGACCTTCTGAAAATTCCGACAGGAAGCGTTGAGGGAAACAAGGTGATTCAAGCCGTTCTTGCCGATAGAGAAGAGCGATGAAGAAAATAAGCGCGTTTTGGGACTCGAGTGCGCTCGCACCCCTGTGTATCCAAGAAGCCGCAAGTCGTCACGTCCAGTCTCATTTGCGAAGATTCGCTCCTGTAGTTTGGTGGGGGAGCTTTGTAGAAGTGTACGGCGCTATTTGCCGCCTCCACCGAGACCGAGAACTAACGGATGTTGAAAAGCAGGGCGCGGTCGCCCGTCTACGATTGCTCAGCCGTGGCTGCAGGGAAATCCTTCCCGGCGACCAGGTTCGTGAATTGGCGATGCAGTTGCTGGATGAGCATGTTTTGCGGGCTGCGGACAGTCTGCAACTTGCAGCGTCCTTGATCTGGTGTGAGCAGCGTCCTTCCAAGAGGACTTTTATCTGCGGTGACCGCAGACTCGCTGAGGCCGCGGATTCAGCCGGTTTCTCGGTCCTCGAACTTCCTAGGGCCGCTCCTTGAAGGTTGTCCAGAACGAGCACCCTGCGTGGCGCCGCTGCTGTGACAAGCTGTGACAACTGACTGTGACAAGCTGCGACAGGTTGGCCTTACTCGGCAGAATGCCGGAGTGCTGTCCTCTTGCCGAGATAAGTGCTGAAGGGCTGGTTGGGTACCCCCCACCGATTGCGTCGGCCACACACGGAGAGTACCGGACCGGCTCAGCCGCACGCTGGAAGTCCTGATCAGCCAGTCTTCAGTGATTCCCGAGCTCGCCCCTGCCGTGGACTCGTACGCTGGGCCGAGGCCACACCGACCGTTTGACCGATGAACCAAAGCGAGCTTCGCGCCGCGATTAGTCCAGGTCACTGCCTCTCTCTCCCGCCCCAGGTATTGGTTCCTAAATAAAAAGGAGGAACGGAAATGAGTGCAGATCAAGCCGTATCGGGTCTAGCTACACAAACCGGAGTTCAGGATCTCCCTTTGGAGCAAATCTGTGAGTCCGGCACCAATCCGCGTCGCGCTTTCGACGAAGTCAAGCTGAAGGAACTAGCTGAGAACATTAGGGTCCATGGCGTCCTGCAGGCGATCCTCGTTCGCCCCTTGCCCGGAGGTCCACAAGGGACGTACGAGCTCGTCGCGGGGGCGCGACGGTTCCGTGCATCGCAGCTAGCCGGCAAAGTGTCAATCCCAGCCACAGCGCGCGAACTTACCGACGCCCAGTGTCGGGAGCTTCAACTCATTGAGAATCTCCACCGGGCCGATATCCACGAACTGGATGAGGCGCTCGCTTACCGGGCTTTGATGGCGCTCGACCCAAGCATCTACACAGTCGAGGCCATTGCGGCCAAGGTGGGCAAAAGCTGTGCCTACGTGTATGGCCGCGTGAAGCTCGCGGACCTGATTCCTGCGGTGCAGACCGCGTTTTACGATGGGAGGCTTACCGTCGCTCACGCGCTGGAGATCGCACGTCTTCAGCCCCGGGACCAGGAGCGTGCTCTTGCGGAGTGTTTTCCCGGCCACCGCACCACAGCCTCAATCCTGAAGGACCGCAAAGCGGAGGCAGCGAGCGTGCGCCAGCTTCGTGAGTGGATTGAGCGCGAAATCCGCCTCGACTTGAAACACGCGCCATTCGAGACGGAGGACGCGATCTTGCTGCCCGCCGCCGGCGCCTGTTCGGCGTGCCCAAAACGGACAGGGAATAATGCGCTGCTCTTCTCCGAACTCCGGAACAAGTCTTTGTGCACAGACCCCGCCTGCTACCAAGCGAAGGTTCAGGCGTTTGTCCAACTGCAGGTCGCCCCGCTGGTGAAAGACGGCCAACAGCCCTTGCAGATTTCGGAGAGCCCTTCCTGGCAAGTGCGCACCAAGGCGCCCAACACGCTCTACGAGGGCCAATACCGGAGGGCAGAACGCGCGGAAGAATGCCCCAACACCCAATCCGCGGTAATCGTGGATGGCCGGAAGGCTGGGACGGTGCTGCACGTCTGCACCGATGAAAGGTGCAAGACCCACAGGCAGTTCTCCCACTATGAGATCTCGCCGCAAGAGAAGGAACAGCGCAGGAAGACCGCACTCGCCGCTCGCGTCCAGAAGGAGTCGCGTCAGCGCATTTTACAGGCGGTTCGCCAGAAACTGCCAGGTGCACTGACCCGCGCCGACTTCGAGATGGTGGCGCTGGATTACTTCCGGCGCTTGGGTCACGACAATCATCATCGCCTGTTCCAGGTCTACGGCTGGGAAGAGAAAAAGACGAAGACTTCATGGGGCGGGAATGCAGTGGACCACGAAAAGCTGGCCCAGGCCCAAATCCGTTCGATGACGGCGGCCGAGCTCAACCGCTTCTTGATCCTGTGTTCCCTCGTGCCCGATCTGTACTGCCCGGGCTACAGTTCTGCCGAGACTCTGTCGAAGGACGCGAACCTCATCCGAGCTGCGGTCCGGTACAAAGTGGACGCAGCGAAGATCACAGCAACGGTCAGCGCGGAGTTGTCAGCCGGGAGGAAAGGTGCCAAAACCCCATCCCGCAAGCTGAGCCGCCGAAGCAGGAAGGCACACTAAGCAGAGCGGTGGACGGGGCCTCAGTCTCGTGAGGCCTCGTGCTCGGCGGAGTTCCGCCCCAAGCTCGCACTACTTGCTTGCAGCTTAGAAGCCGGCTCCGTTTTGTGGACCATTGTGGACCAAGTCAGGCAGGATTTTGGGGGTGGTCGGGCTCGTAAGTGCGACACCCACAAGGCTTTGGAGTTTCCGCCTCTCTGGTTCGGGACCAGGAGGTCGGTGGTTCAAATCCACTCGCCCCGACCACTTCAACATCCCACCTTTCATTTGTTTACGCTATTTCCTCCGCTTCGACCACTGCGGCGTCTTGTGCGCCGTTGTAAACCAATTCAAAGCCCAGACTCATGCGCTCGGGCCATTCCTGCGCGAGGCTCACCTCGACTTGAAGCAAGCTCCGTTCGACTCCGGGGATGCCAACTTGCTCAGGGCAGCCGGCCCTTGACTGGCGTGCTCGAAACGGACAGGGAAGAATCTCTTGCTCTTTCCGGAGATTCGGAACAAGTCGCGGTGGAAGGATCTCACCTGGGGCCGCAATTCGTCGTGCCCAGCGTCATCTTAACGCGGATAGTTGCGGATGACCGTGAGCGAGCATTCTTTTTTTCTCCCGTCCTCTTTCGCCTGTTCCAGGGCGTGCCTATTGCAGTGCGAAGGGCCGGGTGGACCAGGTGTACGACACTCCGCCGGTCTGCGTAAGCGCGATAGGGCCGCACGACACGCCGTTCACGCACACCGTGGTGTTTCCCGTTTGTCGCGAGGCATTGTAGAAAAACTGGAGACTCGAATAGTGGCCGAGCGGCCGTGATATCGAAGCGCCCCCGTACCAGGTGTTGAAGATGGCCGTCGTATTCGTGGTGCCAGTGGACGCCGTCTGTTCCAGAGAGCTGTTGCGGGCATACCCTCCCGTAACAGCAACCGACCAAACTCGCGTGAGCTGATGACGGAAGTTCGCCGTCAGCGTGTCGGCCGTCGTTCCGGGAAAATACCCCGAACCTGCGGCCACCCCGTGGTTGTACTGCGCGCCCAGAGAACCACTTCGCAAGGCGTAATCGAGCGTAGCGAAGGCAGACCAATCAACGAGTACCGACCCGCCCGGCACGTTCGTCTGCCCGCTCGGCGGTGAGAAATGTGAGATCGCCGGGCCCGCTGAGACGACCAGGTGCAGCCGTTTGTTGATGAGCCTACGGTAGCCCATCTGGATGTAGTGCGATGTGAACCCGGGGATCCCGGAGGGGTAATCCAGGATTGTAGCCTGGTAGCTGAAACTGATTGTGTCTCGCGGATTGAGTGTCTTGTGGTAGCCGAACCGCGCGGTGATATCGCGGGAGTTCAGAAGAGCGGCCCCGAAGAAATGGAGAAAGCCGACGGAAGCCGAGCCGTTCACGGAGGAAGTCCCGTTCAAAAAGTATTGGGCCTGAAAGACCGTGGCGCTGGAGAGCTCGGAAACGTTGGGGGACACGATGCTTTGCGTGGGCAGCACGGAGGGGTTGAATCCCGTCCCTATGCCAATCCCCGGCAGGCCGCCACCCCCGGGTAATCCGGATGTGCCGCCGCCCAAAAAGCCCAAGCCACCCAGGCCAAACGCGGAATTGGGGAGGTAGGAGAAATTTTCGCCGATCAGTAGGATCCAGCGGCGCAGCGCGATTTTCTCAGTCACGCCGAGTTGCTGCACCACTCCATTGGGCTGCGTCTGCCTGTCGTAGAGCAAGCCTTGCGCCGAGTAGTTCAGGGCCAGTGTGGATTGGCGATTCATCCACTGCAAGCTAAGACCTCCGCCCACCGAGGTGATGGCGTCCGTCTGGCTGGCCCCAGTCGTTGTCGCATAGCTCGGATTCGAGTCGTACACCTCCTGCAGGCTGAGCCGCGGAATCACAAAACTGCGCTCGGGCGGCGACTCCCCCAGGTTGTACTGTTGCACGCCTCCGAGAGGCCCCGGGGTACCTCCCTGCTGCGCGTGCAGCACGGGCGCGGCAACCGTAAGACCGCACGATGCGGCCAACGCCAGCATCAGATTGCTAGTGTGCCTGGAAACCATCAGACGCACTCTCTTGCGGAACCAAGCTGGTGTCGCCGAGCTTCGCGGAAGTGCCCGGCACGCATCAATTCCTCAAGATTTCGCTTGGATCCGCAAATCAGCCGCGGAGGCGGCGCGCTCCCGGACATCTCCCGCTCGGCCAGCGGTTGCCGCAGCCGCGTCTGCGCCGCGGGGGAGAGGTCGACCACCTCGTCCAGGTAGAGTGTGCCCTCGTCGCGAGCCATGTCTTCCAGAGACAAATGTTCCGGCGCGGCGCTGGAGCCCAGAATCTTCCGGAACGTGTGGCGCCGGCACGCAGAGGGCCAGTGCTGATGTAGCGCCACCACATGCTTCCCGGTCCCGCTCTCTCCAATCAACACCACCGGGATTTCGGTCGGCGCTATGTCTGCAATCGCCGGCTCCATCGCGCGCATCGCGGAACTCGCCGACTCGATGTAGATGTGGTTTTCCGCTGCCCGCGCGGGTGCCGGCTCCCTCACAGGGATGGGTCCAGCATGTCGTGTGGCCATTCTTCCTGCAGGAAACCCGAAGCTCTTTGGGGATGCCGGGACGAGCGTCTCGGCGTTCCTCTGCCTCCCGGGACTTTGTAAGCCAAGTGCCAGGCCCTGGGGGATTCCATAAGGGAGAGAAACTTCGTTACTCCATCGGCGCTGCAAGGATTACCAATCTCCTGGAACTAGCAAAAGCATGTCCTATTTCTTTCGCAGATCGTTTGTGAAGCTTACCACCAAGTCGAAGCTGATTATCCCTGCTTAGTTCAATTCTGGTGTTCGTGACGTCACCCCAGCGGGACGCCAAATGTGAACACATGTATTTACAGTGCCTTGCCTGGCTGCCGTACCGAAGGAACACATCTCCTCACGGAGGAATGAGTTCTGCAATCAACCAGGAAATACTATCAGTCAATCTTATCCTACACTGGCACGTCATCGAGGACGCAAGCCTTTCTGGGTGACATCTGACCTGGCCGAGGGCTATCGCCGACTTTCTGAGGCCGCGGATTCGGCCGGCTTCTTGGTCCTCGAACTTACTAGGGCTGCTCCTTGATGGTTGTAGGGAACGAGCATCCTGCGTAGCGCGAGGACAGCGCGTAGCGTGCCTCCTTGCGCGCTGCAGCACGAGTGAGGTGGCGCGGCTGTCTAAGGCCAGTAGTTCCAAATCCTCGACCATGTGGGCAAGGTTCGGAAGGTTGGGCGGAACAAATTGACGCGATGTCCATCTTGCTCATAAGCAGGCCATGACCGGAGCGGCGAAAACTTGGCTATTTCCATCGAAGACCCGCGGAAATGCCTGTGCTGGGCGGGATGCAGGCGGGAAACGATTCGACGTGCAATCGGATGCCCAATCCCCGTTCGGCGACCAGCGTGAGGAGACTTGCAGGCAATATGGTTGGGAAGCAGGAGAGGACGGTGGGAAATCCAGGCGGGGTAGCCATGCCCGAGAGCAGCGCTTCCGACTCTGGAGAGGACGTTTGAGTGATCTGCCCCCTGGCTCCGCGCACGCGATCATACGACGTCTTGGCTTCTGCGGGGCCCCCATTTTCTGTAACACTTCCGGAGTTAGTCCTCGGCTCTTTTTCCACCTGCCCAGGCGCGGTTGGCCGCGTTCTGACAGGCGAATTCGTCTGGCGTCCTCTCTCCGAGAGCCCTGTGAGGGCGACTCTCGTTGTATTCCCGCCTCCAGGCTTCGACCACTTGCCTGGCCTCCGTCAACGTCGCGAACCAGTGCGCGTCCAGACATTCCGCGCGAAACGTCCCGTTGAACGATTCTACATGCGCATTGTCCGTGGGCTTCCCGGGCCATGAGAAGTCGATCCGCACGCCGTGCCCATACGCCCACAGGTCCATCGCCTGGCTGGTGAACTCAGACCCATTGTCGCAGAACAACCACTTGGGCGCCCCGCGCCGTACCCCAATGCGATTCAGCGCGCGCACCACATCCTCACCCTTCAAGCTCTGCCCCACTTCGATGGCCAGGCATTCCCGCGTATACACGTCCACCACGGTCAGAGCGCGAAACCGCCGCCCGTCCGCTAACTGGTCGGCGACGAAGTCCAGGCCCCACACGTGAATCGGCGCCACCGCTGGGAAGCGCTCCCGGCGATTCGCCGCCACTCGGCGCCGCCGTGAAGGCTTGTAACGCAGCGTCAGACCTTCTTCCCGATACAGTCGGTAGACCAGCTTTTTTGCCCACCTTCCAGCCCTCTCGACGTAGCAGCGTCAGGATCTTGCGGTACCCGTAGCGCACCCGCGCCTGGGCGATCTCCCGCATCCGCAACCGCAGTGCGGTTCTCGGCGCCCGGCGACTCCGGTAACGGAAGGTCGATTCCGCGACCCGTGCCACCCGGCACGCGTGACGCTGGCTCACCCGGTACGCCCCGCACAGGTAGCTGATCACCGGGCGGCATCGCGAGGGCTTCACAGTTTTTTTGACAGCACGTCCTGCAACATAGTTTTGTCCAGGCTCAGCTCCGCCACCAGTTTCTTTAACCGGGCATTTTCCTCCTGGAGCTGCTTGAGCTGCCGCACCTGGTCCACTTCCAGCCCCACGTACATTTTCTTCCAGCGGTAGAAGGTCTGCTCGGTGATCCCCGCCTGCCGGCACACCTCCACCACCGGCACGCCGACCTCGGGCTGCTTCAGAACCGCCATCATCTGCTCCAGGGAAAAGCGCTTGCGTTTCACGGCAAATCTCCCTTCTTTGCCTAAAGGATTCTGCCGGAAACTAACCCTCAAAGTGCGCAGGAAAACGGGGAGCCGCTCAAATCCCGGAGTGCTAACTTATGACTGGACCAAAAACGGGCGGCCGGTCATCCTTACTTCGGCTACAACTCAAAGAAGATCACGATGCCGACCAAGAGCACCCTGCTATTCTTCCTCTAAGTCCGTTAGACCGACCCGGCGCGAAAAAATAACACGTAGTTAAAAACCGCAGGGGGCGAATCCAGACTTGCAGCCGCTTACCCCGAGTCCGGCCCGAAGGGTCAAAACCAGTGCTTTGATGGCATTCGCTGAATCAGACGCCCGTCCTTGAGCGGCTCGGCTCCCGCTGGAATGGGTGGATGCTGTCATCCGATTCCAGACGGGGAGTTGCGGCCTCGGGCCTTGTTCAAGCGCCTGGGAGCACAGCAGGTTATATCGCAATGCGTCGCCGCAAAACTTCGAGGATTCCCGTGACTAGCATCGCCGGCGTCGGCGGACAGCCGGGGATATATCCGTCCACGGGAATGACGGCGTCTACAGCTCCGACGATCGCGTGGCTGCCCGCAAAGATACCGCCGCTACATCCGCATGCCCCCACTGCGACGACCAACTTGGGCTCCGGGACTGCTTCATATGCGGCCTTGACGGCGGCGGCCATGTTACGAGTAACCGGCCCCGTCACTAAGAGCATGTCGGCATGTTTCGGGGAAGCCACAAAATGAATGCCAAATCTCTCCAGGTCGTAATAGGGGTTCGTGAGAGCGGTTATTTCCGTCTCGCATCCGTTGCAAGAACCAGAATCGAGTTGACGAATGTTCAGCGCCCTTTGCAGGAGGGTGTAGATTTTCCCGCGCACACGATCTGCGCACACGGCCCTGGCGGCAATTTCCACGTGGCCGTCAATGTCCCAGCGGCGCACTATCTGTTCTTTCGCCACGCCGCACAGGGCGAAGCGCTCTGCGGCAACCACGGCGCCTTCGCCGGTTTCCGCGCACCTGCCGCAACCGATGCAGCGCCCGTAGTCCAGCCTTAGCGAGCGGAGGCCGCCGCAATCCTCTGTCGCAAACGCCGCGGTGGGGCACACCTCGACGAGCTTCTGGGCGATGGCTGGGGTCAGACGGTCTGCAACAACCTCGGGCATGCGGCTGCCCTGGCAATTCCCCAGCAGCGCCTCCACAGGGATTACGCGGGGCTGCTGGCGCAAGCTCTGCTCGATCACGTCAAAAATCATCGGTCGCATCCTGAATAGGACAAGTTGAAGCTCTTATTGATGAGCGGAAAATCCGCGATGATGTTGTCGGCAACGGCGAACGACATAGCCGGCCAGTTTTGGAACGAAGGCGATTGGACGTGGCACCGCGCCAGCCGGCCGCCGCGCACTTCCAGCCAGTAGAGCAGTTCCCCTCGCGGTGATTCCACCGCCGAGAATCCAAGCGCGTCGCGCGCCGGGATTGCCGGCTCGAAGATGCTGCCCTGAAGGAGAGCTCCGGCAGCCTCTTGAATCAACCGCGCCGAGATCGCCGCTTCGTCAATTCGAATCCGTGCGCGAGCCATCACGTCCCCGTAGTGAGTGATGGGAACCTCCATTTGGCGGCCGTAGCCGCCGTAGGGATGATCCCGGCGAACGTCATAGTCAATGCCGCTGGCGCGCGCCACCGGCCCGACAATGCCAAGGTCGCGCGCGGTCTCCGAGCGCAGGATTCCCGCGCCTTCAAAGCGATTCTGGATCGAGGGTGTTTCCAAAATCATTCGCGTCAGGTTGGCGAACTCCGCGGAGGCAGCGGCCACCGCGCGAACCAGCTCTACGACCCTGGCGGATTCGAAATCCCTTCGCAAGCCGCCGGGCACAGACATGCCACGCCAGTACCGCGTTCCGCAGCACTGCGCCGAGGCTTGAAGCAACGCCTCCTTGATCCGTGTGGCGGAGGCCGCGGCTACGGCGAAGCCCACGTCCGTGCACAAACCTCCGAGGTCGGAGATGTGGCAGACCAAGCGCTCGAGTTCCAGCCCAATCAGCCGGATCGCGGTGGCGCGCTGCGGAACACAGATTCCCAGGGCGGTTTCCGCCGCCTGGCAGTAGCAGACGGCGTGCGCAAAACAATTGTCGCCGGAAACCGATTCGGCAAGCATGACGCCATCGGCCACGGTCCGGCCCTGGAAAAGTTTTTCCGTGCCTTTGTGCGTGTAGAAGTGCCGCAGCTCGAGGTGAAGGATCGTGTCGCCCACCACGCTGAACCGGAAGTGACCAGGCTCGATAATCCCGGCGTGAACCGGACCGACGCCAACTTCGGCCACGCCCTCGCCCTGAACTTCGAGGAAGCGGTAGGAACGGTTGGACCAGGGGACATCGCTGACTGCATCCACCATCGGATGCACACCTTCGGGCCAGTTTTCGTGGAAGATCAAGGGCCGCAGGTCAGGGTGCCCGACAATGTGGATGCCAAACTGGTCGTGCAGTTCCCGCTCGTGCCACGCGGCCGCGGGCGTCTGGAGAGTGAGGGAGCGCAACGAGCCATCGGCCGGCAGCACGACCTCGGCGTACGCAGGCCGACCACCATCAAAGATGTAATGCGCCTGCTTGCTTCCGCGGGCGTCAACGCGTCCAAAAAGAGTGACCAAGCGCGCCGGCCGGCCTTCGGCCGTATGAGGAATCGTAACCACCGCGGGAAGCCTTGCAGAACCTTGCTGGGGTCCTCCCGATGCCTTCTCATTCATCGCAGCACCGCCATGGCGTCGCGCAATAGATCGCCGAAGGTGGCGGGAATCCGGGCCCCGAACCACACCAGGCACACGGCAGCAATCCCCATGGCCGTGTATTCGGAGGGGATCAGCCGGGAGGCTTCCGAGCGCCGGTCCGGCTCTCCGCAAAGCATGCCCAGCAGATGGTGAGCGAATCCACCGAAAACCACCGAAAGGATGACCAGGAAAAGGATGGCGACAAAGTAGCGCCCATCCCCGAAGGCTTGCGAAAGAATGGCAAATTCGCTGATGAACAGGCTGAAGGGTGGTAGGCCCACAATCGCGAGCCCGCCCACCACCAATGCCGCCGAAGTTTGTGGCAGGCTTCGCGAAATGCCGCGGATCGCTTCCATGCGCAGCGTGGAGAGATTGTGGCGGACGTTTCCAGCGCCGAAAAACAACAGCGACTTGGCCACGGAATGATTAAAAGTGTGCAGGAGGGCGCCAAACAATCCGAGAGGCCCGCCCAGGCCCAGACCGATGGCGATGATTCCCATGTGCTCGATGCTGCTGTAGGCCATCAGGCGCTTCAGATTGCGCTGCACTAAAATCAGGAGCCCGGCCACCACCAGAGACATCACGCCGAACAAGAGCAAAAGGGAATGTGGAAAGCCCGGACCGACCGCGCCGGAGACGATGGCGTCGAAACGGATTACGGCGTAAACAGCGCAATTGAGCAGAACGGCGGAGAGCAGAGCGCTGATCGGCGTGGGAGCTTCCGCGTGGGCATCCGGCAGCCAGCTATGCATGGGCACGAAACCGATCTTCGTTCCGTAACCCACAAGGATGAACACAAAGGCAAGCTTTACCAAATGTATGTCCAGACCCAGGTGTGGCGCGGCCGTGTTCAACGCCAGCCAGTCGAGAGCGGCCGCCGGACTCATTCCCGCTTTGACGCCGGCCAGATACAGCACGATGGTGCCGAACAACGCGAAGGCGATCCCCACGGTGCAGACAATCAGATATTTCCAGCCCGCCTCCACTGCACCTTCCGTGTTGTAGAAGCCCACGAGCAAGGCGGAGGCCAGCGTGGTTCCTTCCATCATGATCCAGAGCAAGCCCAGGTTCGCGGAGACACAGACGCTGATCATGGTGAAGAGGAAAAGAAAGCAGAGCGCGTAAAACCATCGCGGCGAGGAGAACCGACCTTCGCCCGGATGGCGGAGGTAGCCGGAGGAGTACAGGAGCACCAGCGCGAAGACGAAGGCCATGCCCACCAGAAAAAACGCGCTCAGTCCGTCGGCGCGAAGATAGCGGCCGACTTCGACCGCGCCGCTCAGGTGCACCTGCCGGATCAGCGCGCTGATCACAGCGATTTCCACGCTCCCCAGCGCCAGGGCGGCGCGGGTGGCTGCGCGCGGGTTGCTGAAGAGCAGGAGCAGACCAGCTCCCACCACGGGAAGGATGAGCGCCAGCAGCAGGATCATGCGCTCATCCCCGCAGCCGCCGCAGCTTCGATACGTCCAAATGGTCGAAGGTGTCGCTGATGCGAAAACTGAAAATTCCCATCAGCAGCAGCCCCATCAGAATGTCGAAGAAGATTCCGATTTCGATTACCAGCGGCATACCGAAGGTGGTGATCAAAGCAGCCAGGAAGATGCCGTTCTCCAGGACCAACAGCCCCAGCATCTGCATGATTGCCTTGGTGCGGCTCACCATCAGGAAGGCCCCGGTGAGTATCAAAGCCACCGCGGCTGCCAGCGCATCGTCGGGCACGTGCACCGCCTGCCCGTAGGAGTGCACCCCTGCGTACGAGAGGTAGATCATCACAGCGACGATAAACACGGACTGCGTGGGAGTGGTGGAGGCTTTCACGTCGCGCACCGTCTTTAGTCTTCTGGCCAGCACGAAGAACGCGCGGGGGATGGCCACCACCTTGATGGCGAAGACCAGCAGTCCCACCACCCAGGCCTCCGCCAGTTTCTCCTGGATGGCCGTGGCCAGAACCTCGGCAGTGATCACGGCGGATTGCAAGCTGAAGAGCAGCACGCTGGTGGAAATTCGCCGGGCCACAGCCAGAAGCAAGATGGTGAGAAACAGGAAAACGGAGAACGAGCTCAGCACTTTTCCGGTTGCAATTCCCACCAAGCCCATTCCTCTACCTCTTCACCAGAACCGTGAAAATCACGGCCAGCGCACTCACCGCAGAGGCCACGCCGAGGAAGTCGGGTACCAGGTACATGCGCAATTTCGCCACCGCACTCTCGATCACACTCACGAGAGCCATCAGTGCTACAACCTTCAGGGCGTAAAACAGCAAGGCGCCGGCCAGCCCCCAGCCTGAAATGTGAGAAGTCATGCCCCAGGGGAAGAACAGCGCCACCAGCAGGGCCAGCATCAAGTGCAGTTTGATTGCCGCAGACCATTCCACCAGCGCCAGGCTGGGGCCTGAGTATTCCAGCACCATGCCCTCATGGATCATGGTCAGCTCCAGGTGCGTCGTCGGATTGTCAACCGGCATGCGCCCCGTTTCCGCCAGAGTCACCATGGCGAGCGAAGTCAGAGCCAGAATGTGCACGGCGGAAACATCGAAGACATTCTGTTCAAGCGTCCACGCCGCCATGCCCGCGAGCTCGGCGCGATGCGCCAGGATGGCCACGGCCGCCAGCCCCAGTAGCAAGGGCGCTTCCGCGAGGCTTGAGACCAGGGCCTCGCGGCTCGCGCCCATGCCCCCGAATGCGCTGCCTCCGTCGAGCGCGCCAAGGGACAGAAAGAATCGCGCCAGCGCCAGCAGATAGACCAACAAGAAGAAGTCGCCGCGTGAGGCCAGCAGCGCCGAAGGCTGCAGTACGGGAATGAATGCCGCTGCGCACACCGTGGCGCCGAACAAAACCGCCGGGGCCACGCGAAAGATCGCCGAAGATGTTGGAGGCACCAGGTCTTCCTTGCGAAATAGCTTGAAGAGTTCCGCATAGGGGCGCCAGATGCTGGCTCCTCGGCGCCTTTGCAGAATGGCTTTCCATCGGGCAATGATTCCGCGCACCAGGGGAGCGCACAGCACGATGAGGAGCGCCTGCGCGAGATCCAGCGCGAGATTCATGGCTGAAACCTCAGGAACGCGAGCAGAGAGACCAAGGCCAGAAAGATGTACAGCAGATACATCTGGATGTTCCCGGTTTGTGCCCGGCGCAGTCCCTGCGCCAGCCACACGACACCCTCCACGAATGGCCGGTACAGGCTCTTCTCAAACGAAGTGGTCCGCACCGAACGATAGCTGATGGAAACGGGGAAGTAGGGCTGATCCGTGGGAAGCCGCTCCACCTTGCGGTCCGGCCGGTACACCCGCGTAAAAACAAACCGGATCGGCTTCGAGAAGGCCGTGGACGTGTACTGCATGCGGCTCGTTAACTGCGAAAAACCACAACCCCATGTCGGAACCATCCTGTGCGTGCGTTTCGGCAGTACGGCGATCACCACCACTCCCAGAATTATCGCTGCGGTCCACGGAATGACGCGAGCGATGATCAGGGTTTCCTCAGGGACGCCACTGCCGGGAATCAGGGCCTGGCCCAGCGAGACGAGTGGATGCAGCAGAATTCCCGGCAGAATTCCGATAAGCACGCACGCCGCTGCGAGCATGGTCATTCCAATCCGCATTGGAACCGGCGCCTCGACTGCGTGTTCTGCCTCCGCACTACGCGATCGCCCCAGAAAAGCGACACCGAAGGCCTTCACAAAACATGCGGCTGCCAACCCGCCGATCAGGGCAAGAACACCTACCATCAGTGGCAGCACAATCTGTGCCCTTGTATTCGTCAGAACAGAGCCGGCCAGAAAGCTTCGAAAGGTGAGCCACTCGCTGATGAATCCATTGAACAGCGGCAGCCCAACTATCGAGCAGCATGCGATAAGGAAGGTCGTCCCAGTAATCGGCATCCGCCGTAGCAACCCGCCAAGTTCCTCCAAGTCGATCGTGTGGGCTGCAGCCGATATCGCACCGGCACCGAGAAAAAGCAGGCTCTTGAACAGAGCGTGATTGAAAGTGTGTAACAGAGCCGCGATCAGCGCCAAACTTGCCCAAAGCGGTGCATGATTGGACAGAAAAAGCAGCGATGTTCCCAGTCCCAGATAGATGATCCCGATGTTCTCAACACTGTGGTAAGCCAGCAGCCGTTTGAGGTCGTGTTCGGCGATTGCGTAGAGAACACCCAGAAGTCCCGAAACCGCACCGGCTAAGAGAACGACGTATCCAAACCAAGAAGGCCCCCCGGCAAGGAAATCGAAAGCGAAGCGAACAAAGCCGTACACCGCCGTCTTCAGCATGATTCCGGACATCAGCGCCGAGACCGGACTAGGTGCCAGGGGATGCGCCCGGGGAAGCCAGAGATGGAGCGGGATCAGCCCCGCTTTGGTGCCGAAACCGACGAACGCCGACAAGAAAATGGCCGCGCGAATCCCCCCAGGCAGCGCAGCGCCCGCCGCGCGAAGGGCGCTTAGATCAAGACTGTGCGAAAAAGGCAGAAAAAGGAAAAACGCAGCGGCCACCGCCGCCGCGCCTGCGTGCATCATCAGCAGGTAGATGAATACGTTGTGGCGCCTCTCCTCCGAGTCTCCCTCCACGAGGATCAGCGCCGCAGAGACGAGGGTCATCAGCTCCCAACCGACCAGAAACGCAAAGCCCGTCGCTGCCGTGACCACTACAATCATGGACAGGAGAAACCAGGAATAAAAGATCCAGGTCCAGCGCCGGCGCGGTTCCGGCTGGTGGAGTTCAAAGTAGGAACCGCCAAACAGAGTCACGGGAATCGCCACCGCGCTGACCAAGAGGAGAAAAAACGCGCTCAGAGGATCCACGGCCAGCGAGAAGGAGAAGGGTGCGGCCCGGGAAAAATCCAGCACTGGGGCCGTCTGCCCCAGCAAGCCCCCGACGGCCACCACGCAGCCCGCAGAAACCGCAGCAAGAATCAGGGCGATGGCCAGCTTCCGCGCGCCCGCGGCTCGCGCGACGATCAGAATCAGGGGAACAAGCAGACCCAGGAGAGCCAGCACAAGAACGAACGCCCCGGCGGTGATTTCCGTAAACATCGGCCTACTTGCGGCGCCGTCCTTCCTGCAGCTCTACCAGCATCTCTCGCACGCCCACGAGTTGGTGATTGGAGATTTCCCGGGCCACATCCAGCAGCTTGAAAATAGCCGGGTCGGAAACCGAGTAGAACACGCTGGAGCCGGACTTCCTTCCGATCACGATGTTTCGAACCCGCAGCACGGCCAATTGCTGAGAAACGTTGGCCTGTTCGAGCTGGAGCATCTCGCTCAGTTCGTTTACCCCCTTCTCGCCGCCCCGAAGGCAATCGAGAATCCGGATGCGGATGGGATGGGCGAGCGCCTTGAAGAACTCCGCCTTGAAATTGGCAAGCTGCTGAGGCATATGAATATTCGAATATGCTAGACTGCCTGGAGGTTGCTGTCAACCAGCGGAGCTTGTCTGCCGCGGCGGGCGAGTCGAACCGCCCCTGGCCGACCCTTCCCGTGCCATCTCAATTTGATTCGCCAGCGACCCTCCTTGACTCCCGCCCTCCCATCCGTCGCAGCTTGAGACGCGCTCTTTGCGTCCTGATTTTGTCCGGACTCTCTACTGTTAACTCTCCACTCTCAACCGTCTCAATCTGCAACACGGTTTGTGTCCCGATCCGGTCGGGACTGTGAACTGTCGACTGTGGACTTGCATTCGTCCTGCTATATTTGATTATTTATAATATATCTTCTAATATATATAATCCAGCGGCTGGATGTCGATGACCCGCGTCATTCCAATCCGAGACCTCCCGCGCCAAACTCGATCTAACTCCCGCAGAATGTGCAGATACGCGCCTCCGAGTCGCGCCGGTCTTCCAAGTCACGTGCCATCAGCAGATACGAAATCGCCTCTCATCTGCACATTCTCCAGCTACTTAAACTTCAATCCCTTCAACACTTACGCTTCCGGTGCAGCTATCTCCTGCATTTTCTGCAGATGCGAAATACGGGGGGAGGGGCCATGCCCGCCGAAGCCTGCCCGTCCGGCAGACGGGCCTTGGCGAAGAGGTGGCGATACCCAGGTTCAAGAGGAGTCGTGTGGAATTTCCTGCCACTCGGCTCCCTGGGAGGGTAGTCGCGGGCTACCGCACCACAGTGTCTCAAACCGTATGTTCTTTCTTTTCAGTGCGCTCCACACTCCCGCTTCATCCCCGAAATTCCAACTCCCGTATTTTCAGGCGATTGTGCATTCCGAGGCGAGGGAGGGTACCCCCACCCCGTTCCTTCGTCCCACGGCCGGCTCGATTCCGTCTCCAAGGCAGACATCGTCGTTTCTCCGCCTCCTTACCTTTCCGCCTCTCCTCCGCATGCGCTAGACTCAGACCCCTCGACGACGCGAGCCGCAGTCTTCGTGCTGCGAGCAGAGGAATATGAGATGAGCTTCGAGTACAGCGGCAAAGTGAAGGACCTGCAGCAGCGCCTGCAATCGTTTCTGGATGCGCACATCTATCCCAACGAGCAGCGCTACTACGATGAAATTGGGCGCGACCGCTGGAAGCCGACGCAAATCATCGAAGAATTGAAGCCCAAGGCGCGCGCCGCCGGACTCTGGAATCTGTTCCTGCCGGACCAGGAGCATGGCGCCGGGCTCACCAACCTGGAATACGCTCCACTGTGCGAACTGACGGGCCGCAGCGTGATGGCCCCCGAGGTATTCAACTGCTCGGCGCCGGACACCGGCAATATGGAAGTGCTGGCGCGCTACGGTACGCCGGAACAGAAGAAACGCTGGCTCGAGCCGCTCCTGGCAGGCGAAATCCGCTCGTGCTTTGCGATGACCGAGCCCGCCGTGGCCTCGTCCGATGCGACGAACATCGAGGCCAGCATCGTCCGCGACGGCAACCAGTACGTGATCAACGGCCGCAAGTGGTGGATCTCCGGCGCCGGCGACCCGCGCTGCAAGGTTGCCATCTTCATGGGCAAGACGGATCCCTCTGCTCCCGTCCACAAGCAGCAGTCCATGATCCTGGTGCCAATGGACGCGCCGGGAGTGAAGATCGAACGGATGCTCTCCGTGTTTGGGTACGACCACGCGCCACACGGGCACGGAGAGCTCACCTTCATGAACGTTCGCGTTCCGACATCGAGCATTTTGCTTGGCGAAGGGCGCGGCTTCGAAATCGCGCAGGGCCGCCTGGGCCCCGGGCGCATCCATCACTGCATGCGTTGCATTGGAGTTGCCGAACGCGCGCTTGACATGATGTGTAGCCGCGTAGCCTCGCGCGTTGCCTTTGGCAAGCCGCTCGCGGAACAGGGCACAATTCGAGCGGATATCGCGAAATCGAGGATGGAGATCGAGCAAGCCCGGCTGCTCACGCTCAAAGCGGCGCACATGATGGACACGGTGGGGAACAAGGCCGCGCGCTCGGAAATTGCCATGATCAAGGTGGTGGCCCCGAACATGACGCTGCGCGTGCTCGATCGCGCGATTCAGGCCTTCGGCGGAGCGGGCGTCTCAGAAGACACATTTCTGGCCGCCGCATGGGCCAACGTGCGCACACTTCGGCTGGCGGACGGCCCCGACGAGGTCCACCTGGAATCGATCGCGAAGTACGAGCTTCGAAAATTGCAGAAGCCGCGCGTCGAGCCCGGGCCGCGCTAATTCGGCGGCCGGCTGGGGTGAAGGAGAGTCACATGGCGCAAGCTCCCGCAAGCGTATTCACAATGCCGAGGCCGCCGACGTTTGCCACGGTGGAGGAGGAGCGAAGGCACCGCAAGCAGCGGCTGGCCGCGGGCTTTCGTCTCTTCGCCCGCTTCGGATTCGACGAAGGAGTGGCGGGTCACATCACAGCGCGCGATCCCGAGCGGCGCGACCACTTCTGGGTGAACCCGTTCGGCATGCACTTTGGCCACATTCGCGCCTCGGACCTGATTCTCGTCAATCATCGCGGCGAAGTGGTGGAAGGGAACCACGCGCTAAACGTTGCCGCGTTCGCCATCCACTCGCGCGTGCATGCGGCCCGGCCGGACGTGGTTGCCGCGGCGCATTCCCACTCGGTCCATGGAAAAGCCTGGTCGTCACTCGGCCGCCTGCTCGACCCCATCACGCAGGATGCGTGCGCCTTCTACGAGGACCACGCGGTGTTCGCGGACTTCACCGGCGTCGTCTACGAAACGTCGGAAGGGGAACGCATCGCCCACGCGCTGGGCACGAAGAAGGCGGTCATCCTCCGCAATCACGGTCTGCTCACCGTCGGGGAAACTGTGGACGAGGCGGTGTGGTGGTTCGTCACCATGGACCGCAGTTGCCACGCGCAATTGCTGGCGGAAGCCGCCGGCACGCCCGTGAAAATTGATCCTGCCGACGCGGCCGCGACGCGCGATCAGGTTGGCACACATCTTGCGGGCTGGTTCCAGTGTCAGCCGCTTCTCGCGCGCATCATCCGTGACGAGCCCGACCTGCTCGAATAGCGCCATGCCTGCCCGCCTGGTCGAATCGATCGAAGGGCTGAAAGAATTCGTGGGACGCGAGATCGGCCTCTCGGATTGGTTCGAGGTTTCGCAGCAGCGCATCGACGCGTTCGCGGAAGCCACCGAAGACCGCCAGTGGATTCACGTGGATCCGGAACGCGCGCGGCGCGAATCCCCTTACGGCGCAACCATCGCACACGGATTCCTGACGCTCTCGCTGCTGAGCCACCTTCTGAAACAGGCCTTCGAGGTCCGCGGCGTGCGCATGGGCATCAACTACGGATTGAATCGCGTGCGTTTCCCCGGGCCGGTTCGCTCCGGCTCGCGCATCCGCGCCCGCGTGGCGCTCGATTCGCTGAAGGAGTTTGCCGGTGGGAGCGAGGCCGTCTTCTCTGTCACGGTGGAATCGGAGGGCGCGGCGAAGCCGTGCTGCGTGGCGGAATGGATCGTCCGCTACTATTCGGCATGATCCGCCGGACACCATGCGCTCAAATCGAATTCGTTTCGGCGGAGTCGAGCGCGGCGCGCATCAGTATCCTCACCACGTCACCCATCCCGGCGAACCGCGCGTCCTTCGTGAGCCCCTGCCGGTAGCGGTAGTAAATCTGCTGGACGATCACTGCGAGTTTGAAGCGCGCGAACACGAGGTAAAAAACCAGATCGGATACGCCTCGCCCCGACGCCCGCGAGTAACGCTCCGCAAGCTGCGAGCGGCTCAGGCTGCCTGGATACGTGGAAGGGCACCAGCGGATCTTCTGCAATTCCGCGGAGTCGCGCGGCTCGACCCAGTACGCCAGCGAAGTGCCGAGGTCGGAAAGGGGATCGCCGATCGTGCACATCTCCCAGTCGAGCACGCCCGCAATCTTCGTGATATCGGCAGCGTCGAGCACGACGTTGTCGTATTTGTAGTCGTTGTGAATCAGAGCGGCAGCGCTCGTGGCCGGCGTGTGTTTGCTCATCCATGCCGACAGGAGCTCCACCTCCGGCAACTCGTCCGTCTTCGAGCCGTGGCAGCGTTCCGTCCAGCCGCGCACCTGGCGATCCAGGTACCCTTGCGGTTTTCCCAGATCTCCCAAGCCAACGGATTCGTAATCGAGCAAGTGCAGCCGCGCGAGATTGTCGATAAAGGACTCGCTCAATCGTTGCGCTGTCTCGGCAGGAAATGGCATCCCGGCAGGCGGATCCCTGCGGAGAATGACGCCGTGAACCGGCTCCATGATGTAGAAGGGCGCGCCGAGCAGGGTCTCGTCGTCGCAAAACACCAGCACCTTCGGCGCGGGGGGATAAGCCGGATGCAGCTTCGAGAGCACGCGGTATTCCCGCCCCATGTCGTGCGCGGACTTCACCTTGCTTCCAAACGGCGGCCGGCGCAGAACCAGTTCCCGGCCACCCAAATTCACGAGATAGGTCAGGTTGGAGTGGCCGCTGGGGAATTGTTCTACGCGAATGGGCCCGCTGCTTTCGGGGAAGTGTCCCCGCAGGAACGGTTCGAGCCGCGCCAGGTCCAACTCCTCGCCCTGCCGCACAGCCCGCGGATGATCGGCGAAATCCTGCATTTTCGGCCTGGACGCTCTCCACTACCTGTATGTGACCAGCGAATCCCCATCCAGATGGGGCGCGGCATTAAACGCGCTCAGTGTGAACCGTTCTCCGGAAAACAGGAACTCGCTGTACGAACTGTTCCGCGACATCCACATCATGCGGAGCGTATCGAGCGGCGCGAGATGCAGCGCGCGCTCCACAGCCACCGCGACCGGCCCGCCGGACGTGAACACGGCCGCGGTTATGCCGCTTCCGCACTCCGCGATGAGCTGAGTAATTCCCCGATTCACCCGCGCGGTGAACTCGGCCCAGGGCTCCGCGCCCTCCGCCGCGATTTCACCTTTCACCCATTTGGTGATCAGCGCTTCAAACACCTTCTGAAAAGTTTTCGAGCGTTCCTCGGGAGCAGCCGCGCTGGCAAACATCTCATAGAGCGCGCGAACCTGGTCGCTGGTTTCCAGCAGGAAGGGCAGCGCCTGCCGGAGCACGCGTTCGGCGTCGCATTCGTTGAATTCCGGCACGGCGGCAGCTTCAGGGAAGGGAACGCCCGCCCGGTGGTATGCCTCCGCGACGATTCTCGCCGTGTTCCTCTGGCGGGCGAGCGGGCCCGTCACCGCATAATCGAATCTGACGTTTCGGCGCGCCCAGTGCTCGCCGAGCAGCCGGGCCTGCGTTTCTCCGAGCGCCGAAAGTTTATCGTAGTCGGCTTCGAGGAAGGACGCCTGGGCATGGCGCACGAGCACGAGACGGCTCACGGCTGGCTCGCGCCGCTACGCAATCCCGCCCTGTCCCTGCGTGTATTCGGCAAATGTCTTGCCATTCTCCGCCAGATGCTTCAGCAGCGGGGCGGGCGCCCAGAGTTCACCGTGCTGCGCTTCAAACTCGCGGATGCGGTTGTACACTTTTTTGAGTCCCACGGCATCCGCATACCACATCGGACCGCCGCGGTATGCCGGGAAGCCGTAGCCGTTGAGATAAATAATGTCGATGTCGCCGGCTCGCAGGGCGTAGCCCTCTTCCAGCACGCGCGCTCCCTCGTTTACGAGCGCATAGACGCACCGCCCCACGATTTCTTCGGCGCCGATTGCCCGCTGCGGGATGCCCGCTTCGGCAGCCCACCGGCGTACGAGCGCGGCGACTTCCGGGTCCGGAATCGCCCGGCGCTTCTCGTCATATTTGTACCAACCCGCGCCGGTCTTTTGGCCGAACCGGCCCATCTCGCACAGCCGGTCGCCGGCAATCGGCTGGCGGATACCGGGCTTTTCCAGGTGACGATACTCTTTGCGAATCCGCCACCCCACGTCGAGTCCGGCAAGGTCGCCCACTGCGAGCGGGCCCATGGCCATACCGAAGTCGAAAAGGGCTTTATCGACCGCTTCGACGCCCGCTCCTTCTTCCACCAGAAAGACCGCTTCGCGCCCATAGAGATGAAACATGCGATTGCCCACGAATCCACGGCAATTGCCCACCAGCACGCCGACTTTCCCCAGCTTCTTCGAGAGCTGCATGGCCGTGGCGACCACAGCTTTGCTCGTCAACTTGCCGCGAACGATTTCGAGAAGCCGCATCACGTTGGCCGGGCTGAAGAAATGAGTGCCCAGCACAAATTCCGGCCGCGAACTGGCCGAGGCAATTTCGTCGATGTTCAGCGTCGAGGTGTTGCTGGCCAAAATCGCGCCTGGTTTCGACACGCGATCGAGCTCCGCGAACACCTGCTTCTTGAGCGCCATTCCCTCGAAGACGGCTTCAATCACCAGGTCCGCTTCCGCAAACCCGTCATAACTGAGCGTCGGACGGATCAGCGCCAGCCGCTCGTCCACAAACTGCTGCGTGAAGCGTCCGCGCGCCACCGAACCCGCATAATTCTTCCGGATGTTTTCCAGCCCGCGGTCCAGCGCTGCCTGGTCCGCCTCCTTCAGCAGCACCGGGATGCCCGCGTTCGCAAACACCATCGCTATCCCGCCGCCCATCGTGCCGGCGCCGACCACCGCTGCGCGGTTCACGGGAAGCGTGGCCGTGTCTTTGGGGATGTCAGGGATTTTGGCCGCTTCGCGTTCGGCGAAGAAGACGTGAATCAGCGCCTTGGACTGATCCGAGGCCAGGCATTCCATGAAAAGCTTTCGCTCCAGCCGACAGCCTTCCGCGAACGGCAGCCTTGTCGCCGCTTCGACCGCTTCGATTGCCGCCAGCGGCGCCATCATGCCGCGCTGCTTTTTCCGCGCGGTGTCGCGGGCGGCGGCAAAAATCGCGCCATTCTCCTGCGGCGTGCCCAGTTTTTCATTGCGCTCGCTGGTCTTGGGCGCGGGCCTGCCGGCAACTTCGCGCGCGAAGGCCACCGCTCCGACCAGCAAATCGCCTTCAATAAGCCGGTCAATAATATTGAATTTCAGCGCCTCGGCGGCTGGAATCAGGCTGCCCTCGGCGCACATGGCCACAGCCTTTGCCACTCCTGCCAGCCGCGGCAGACGCTGCGTCCCGTGCGCCCCGGGGATGATGCCCAGTTTCACTTCCGGCTGGCCCACCTGAGCACTCGCCACCGCTACGCGGTAGTGGCCTGCCATGGCCAGTTCCAGGCCGCCGCCCGTCGCAGTTCCGTGAATCGCCATCACCACCGGCTTCCGGCAGTTCTCAATGCGCGTCAGCACGCTGGGGAAATCCATCGTGCCCTGCGCTCCGCCAGACCTGAGCTTTGCAAATTCCTTGAGGTCTGCCCCGGAGACGAACGTGCGTCCCGCGCCGACCAACACGGCGGCGCTCACCGCGTTGTCCGCGTTGATATCGTCGATGGCCCGCACGATTCCCTCCGGCACGCCCGGACTCAGCACATTCACCGGAGGATTGTCGATGGTGATGACGGCGATGCCGTCCTTTTTCGTAAGTTGAACCAAGTCGCCCATGGAGTCTCTCTCGTCCCCGATTTCTACGCGCTCTTTGCCAGCGCGTCCTGCGCATCGATCACCAGCCGCGCCAGCCGCTCGCGGTGGAAGGTTGCGTCGCCCAGCATGGTTTCCGAGGCTTTCGCGCGGCGGTAATAGAGATGAACGTCATTTTCCCACGTGAAGCCCATGCCTCCGTGAACCTGAATTCCACGGTTGCCCACGGTGCGTCCCGCGTCGCTGGCGTACAGTTTGGCAATGGAGACTGCGGCCGCCGCGTCGGGCGTATTTTCCTCGAGCGCCCACGCCGCGTAATAGGCCGCCGAGCGGGCGCTCTCCGTTTCCAGGTACATGTCCGCGCACTGGTGCTGCACGGCCTGGTACATCCCGATCGGCTTGCCAAACTGTTTACGGGTCTTCGCATACTCGACTGTGATGTCCAGCGTGCGCTGCATCCCCCCCACCATCTCGGCCACCAGCGCCGCCGTCGCGATTTCGAGACCGCGAGCAAGGCCGCTGGAGTTTCCCAGTTTCTCTGCAGGTGTTTTGCTCAGGCCCACAGAGTACTGCGGGCGGGTCAAGTCCATGCCGTCCATCAGCTCGATGCGGATTCCCGCTGCTTTGGCCTCGATCACGTACACGCCATCTCGTGCCGCCACGAGGATGAAATTCGCGGCAGCGGCGTCGGTCACAAACAGTTTTTCGCCGCTGAGCCTTCCGTTCGCGCATACCACGCGCACATTCGCCGGATCCCAACTCGCCCCAGCTTCAAGAATCGCCACGGTCGCCCGGGCTTCGCCACGACAAATCGGTACGAGGTACTTTTTCTTTTGTTCCGGCGTGGCCGCCTCGTTCAATACCGCTGCGGCCAAGGCGACGGTCGAAAAGAACGGCCCGGGGAGCAGCGCCCGGCCGGCCTCTTCCATAAATACGATGAGGTCCACCGTGCCCAGCGCCGCGCCGTCGTATTCCTCAGGAAAAATAATGCCGAGATACCCTTGCTCGGCCATTTTGTTCCACAGGGCTTGGTCATAAGCCGTGCCGGTCTCCATCAGCCGCCGCACGCTCGCCATCGGACACTCCGCGGCGAAAAATTTGCGGGCATTTTCTTTCAGCAGTTGCTGGCTGTCGCTCAGTCCGAATTGCATGGTCTCTCCTCAGTAGCTTCGGGGCAGGCCAAGCACAAAATGTCCGATGATGTTGCGCTGCACTTCGGAGGTGCCGGCTTCGATCGTATTCCCCCGCGTGCGCAAGTAGCCGTAGGACCAGATGCCGTTGTCCACGGCATGCGGATCGCCCTTTATCAATTGCCCGTACGGCCCCAGCAATTCCTGAGCAACCTGCTGCACGCGCTGGTTCAACTCGCTCCAGAAAAGTTTCTGGATCGATCCTTCCGGGCCGGGAATCCCGGTGGCCGTGATACGGCTGAACGCGCGCAATTGATTCAGCCGCATGATTTCGATCTCGGCGTAACACTGCGCCAGCTTTTGCCGCACCAGCGGATCCTGCGCCGCAGGATGACCATTTCGCCGGAACGTGCGCGAGAGTTCGATCAGCCGGCTGATATTCCGTTTGAACAGCAAATGCAGGCGCGCTCCATACGATCCTCGTTCGTGCATCAACGTGCTGATAGCCACGTTCCACCCGTCGTTTACCTGGCCCAGCACGTTTTCCACGGGCACGCGGACGTCGCGAAAGAACAGCTCGTTGAATTCGCTCTCCCCGGTCATCTGCCGCAGCGGGCGAACCTCGACGCCGGGCGATTTCATATCCATCAGGAGCACGGTGAGCCCTTTGTGCTTCGGCACGCTGGGATCCGTGCGCACCACGAGCTCGCACCAATCTCCGATCCAGCCGTAGCTGGTCCACACTTTCTGGCCGTTCACCACGTACACATTTCCTTCCAGGCGCGCCTCCGTCTGCAGGCTGGCGAGGTCCGAGCCCGCATTCGGCTCGGAAAATCCCTGGCACCAGATTTCTTCCGCGCTCAGGATCTTCGGAACGAAACGCTTCTTCTGCGCCTCCGTGCCGTAGGCGATGATGGTCGGCCCGATCAATCCCAGCCCCAGCGAGTTGGCCATCGGCGGAGCTTCCACACGCGCCATCTCCTCCCAGAAGATGGCCTGCTCCATCAGCGTCGCGCTCCGGCCCCCGTATTCCTTCGGCCAGGAAACGGCCGCCCATCCACCCTCGTACAGCTTTCGCTGCCAGGCGCGAAGGTAGTCGAATGACTCATCGAGGGGTTTCTCGCGCCACTCGGGCCAGTCTTTTGGGACATTGGCTTCCAGCCAGGCGCGGAATTCGTCGCGGAATTTCCGCTCTTCGGCGCTCAGATTCAGGTCCATGCCATAGCTCCTCGCCCGCGCGCTATTCCGGCCGCATCGAGTCCTGGGCCTTCCAATATTTATTGCGCAACTGACGCTTCAAAACCTTACCCGTCCCGGTTCTGGGCAGCGCGTCCAGGAAATCCACCGATTGCGGGCATTTGTAGTGGCTCAGCCGCGAACGGCAGAACTCGAGCAATTCGGCCTCGGTCGCCTTCGCGCCCGGCTTCAAGACAACCAGCGCCTTCGGCACTTCTCCCCACCGGCGATCCGGCGCGGGAATCACCGCCATCTCCAGCACGGCGGGATGCGCCAGCATCACTTTCTCCACTTCGAGTGAAGAAATGTTCTCGCCGCCGCTCAGGATCATGTCCTTCTTACGATCCACGATCAGCAGATATCCGTCTTCATTCCAGGTGGCCATGTCGCCGGTATGAAACCAGCCCCCGCGCAGAGCTTCCGCGCTGGCTTTCGGTTGCTGCCAGTAGCCCAGCATCACGCCATCGCTTCGAGCGATCACCTCGCCCACGGCGCGGCCGTCGCGCGGCACGTCGTGGTCGTTCTCGTCCACCACGCGAACCTCGCAGCCGGGGATCGCGTAACCGGTGCTGGCGAGCCCGGCGAATCTGGCCTCTCCCTGCCAGTCGAGGCCCGGCTTCATGGGAGCGATCGTCAGCACCGGCGCGGTTTCGGTGAGTCCATACCCCGAGAAACACATGCAGCCGAGTTTTTCTTCCACCTCGCGTACCAGCGTCGGCGAAGAAGCGGCCCCGCCGATGGTGACTCGCTTCAGGCTGCTGATGTCGTACTTCGTGCGCTCGGGGCAATTCACGAGGGCGGTGGCCATGGCCGGCACCAGGCTGCAGAACTGCGCGCGCTCCTGCTGGATCAGGCGGAAGATTTCCGGCGGATCAAACCGCGGCACCATCACGTGCTTACCGCCGAGCAGAGTAAGGAAATGCGCCACGCCCCAGCCGTTCGCGTGGAACAGGGGAATGGTGTGCAGTTCCACCGCGGCCGTTTCCGGGTGATGCGCGAGCGCCGTATGCACCGCGTGCAGATAGACGTTTCGATGCGTCAGCATCACGCCCTTGGGGTTCGCGCTCGTTCCGCTGGTGTAGAACAATTCGGCGAGCGCGTCCTCATCGAAACTGGTGATTGCCGCGCGGTATGGCGCGGCGCGTTCGAGCAGCGCTTCGTAGTTATTCGGCGAGAGCCAGCCCGTCTGCGGCGCTGCGTCCAGCAGGTGAATCGACTCGACGGTGCGAAGCTCGCCGCGGAATGAATCTACTGTGGCCAGGTACTGGCTCTGCAGGAAGAGCGTCTTCGCTCCGGAATCATTCAGGATGTAGGCGAGTTCGCCCGCCGCGAGGCGGATATTGAGCGGCAGCAGAACGGCGCCCGCCTCGATGACGCCGTAGTAGGCTTCCAGCAAGCGGTGACAATTTCCGCTCAGGAAGGCCACGCGGTCACCGGCCTTGACGCCCGCTTCTCGAAGAGCACCTGCGAGCCGCGCCGCGCGATCCGCAAACTGCGCGTAAGTACAGCGGTCGTTCCCGCACACCACGGCGATGCTGCGCGGGTATTGTTGTTCGGCGTAGCGCAGAAAGCGAACCGGAGTCAGTGGAAGATTCATGGCGATGGGAGCGTTACCAGGCCGACTGGCCGCCGTCCACGGCCAGAACATGCCCGGTCACAAAATCCGACGCCGCGGAGGCGAGAAAGACTGCGGCGCCCTTCAAGTCATATTCACTCCCAAACCGGCCGAGCGGAATCCTCTGTCGAAGCGCTTCCCGGTTGCGCTCAATGACCACTCCGGACATGTTCGTAGGGAACCAGCCCGGCGCGATGGCGTTTACGTGGATGTTGTGCCTGGCCCACTTGCAGGCCAGATCCTTGGTGAACGTGATCACGCCACCCTTGCTGGCGTGGTATCCGATGGCCTGAAATTCCGGAGGGGCGCCGCGCATCCCAGCAACGGACGCGATGTTGATGATTTTCCCACGGCGCTGCGCGATCATGAATCTCCCGGCAGCCTGCGAGAACAGAAACGTGCCCGTCAGGTTCGTCTCGATCACCTTGTTCCAGTGTTCCAGCCGCATTTCCTCGACCGGCGCGCCCCAAGAAGCGCCGGCGTTGTTGATCAGGATGTCGATTTTTCCGAATGCGGCCGCGGTCGCTTCCACGACTTTCTGAATATCGTCTGCGTTGCGCACGTCGCAGCCCATCGCGAGGGTTCTTACGCCCAGCGCTTGGAGTTCCGCGGCCGCCTGCTCGCACCGCTCTTTCTTCCGGGCGCACAGGACAACGTTCGCGCCCATCTCCGCCAGAGCCTCGGCCATCTGCCGCCCGAGTCCGGTCGAGCCGCCGGTGACAATGGCCGAGCGGCCAGTGAGGTCAAAGAGCTCCTTCACCTTCATGGCTCGAAAAATTCATCCGCCTTTCACGTGTTGCCGGAGAGCGGATTCCTCTCCTGGGGGCCCTTGGCGCGGCAAGGGTCCTCCGGAACCTCAAATTGAATTGAGCCGCTCGGGAAACCCGGCAGTGATGCCGGCTCGGTGCGGCGAAATCCCGGGTCAGAAAGTCAGCCGCGCGCCGAGTTGCACCTCACGCTTCGGGAAGTCCGAAGTGAACGTCAGCGGCGTGCTCACATCTCCGCCCACCGGCTTAATCCCGTGAACCTTGAATGTGGGACTCGCTAGCCCGAAGAACGGGCCTACCTCGTTGTTCACGCTGGCGTAGTTCGTCCGATTGGCCAGGTTGAATCCTTCCGCCGTGAGCAAAAGATTCACCTTTTCGCCGATCTTGTGATGCCAGGTCAGGCGCATATCGAAGTCGTAATAGCTGTAGCCGATGCCGCTGTCGCGCGGGGCTCCGTACGGACGTTCATTGGTGATGTGGTTGTCACCGTTGACGGCGCCACCGGCTAGGAGATTGAACGGCAGTCCGCTATGGTAGCTGAAAATCGGACTGAGCTCGAAGCCGGAGAGAATGTCCTGTTTCCACGGGCTGTCGAAGACTCCGGCGATCACCACTTTATTGCGCTCGTCAAACTCCGAAGGGCCGCGATCCATAGCGAGGTTGGTTGGGTCCTGCGGCCCGTAGTCGGTATTGAAATCCGTGGAAGTGTCGTACGCGTGGCTATACGTGTAATTTCCAAACAGTGTGACGTATTTGCTGAATCGTTCTTTGACCTCCAGGATGCCCCCATAATAGAGGGAGGACGCCGCCGAAGTGTACTGGTTGTTCTGCGTGATCAGGGGATTCACAAAACAGAGAAAAGGATTTTTCGCGCAGGGAAGACCCCCGGGTTCGGTGCCCAAGAACGGATCGGTGAGCGGAGACAGATTCCAGTTTTTGTACGTATAGGGCTTTCCGTTGGCAAGCAGAATCGTGGTGGTCGGCGTTGTGGGCAGAAGGTTCGTGTCGATAGCCACCGGCAAGTGCAGCGTGTGCGAATAAATTCCGCTGACGGATACGGAAAGGCCGGGCACAATCTCGCGTTCAATACCAATTGAGGCCTGCTGGGAATAGGGCGGCCTGTAGTTCGGTGGATTGCTGAAGAGCACGGTCAGCGGGGATAGAGGCCCGCTGTTTTGCACGTTGATCCCGAACGGCGCCACGGCTGCCGGCGTGATGCACGCCTGGTTTCCCGCAGTCGGCGTCGTGCATTGAATCAATCCCTCGTTGAAGAGGCCGCCAAATAGCTGCCCGGCCGTGGCCAAGCCTGGCAGCAGGCTGAATCCTGGATCCACATAGATTGATATGTAGCGAGTGCAGGGGCTTGGAGGGGGGGACGGTGGCGGGACGATGCCAGCGACGCCGCACGTCGCGACAGCGTTGTTCACCTGGTCGGGGACCTGCGATTTATTGTGATGGTTTTCCACCGTGCTGCGATTCTTGTTGAGCACGCCCAGGCTTAAATCCACCTGCGGTATCTGGGCATCGATAGGCCCGTAGAAAATGCCGTAGCCACCGCGGATGACGGTCTTGTGGTCTTTGAACGGGTCCCAGGCGAACGAGATTCGCGGGGCTACATCGCCGTAGTAGGTGTTCAGGGGCTTGAACTGGTTGTCAATCTCGTAGCGGATGCCGTAGTTCAGTTTGAAATTCGAAGTGATGTCCCAAGAGTCCTGCAGGTAGAGACCGGTGAGCGGTCGCGTGTAAGCCGGGTAGTCGGGATTGCCGAAGCCCTGCTGATAGACCTGAGGCGCACTCAGGGAAGCCGCCTGGAGCGAGTCGACGCCGGCTCCCGGCGTCATGACTCCACACGGATTCACGGCCGTGGGCAGCAGGCAGGGGCTGAGGGCGGCACCGGGCAGAGGACCGAAGACGAAGCGACCCGGAAAGAAGGTGTGGGATTCGGTGTGGTTACCGCGCAGCAGTTCGTCGCCTCCGAATCTGATGGTGTGGTGGCCGCGAATCATCGTGACGTTGTCAGCGAATTCATACCGACGCAAGATAGTGAGGTTGGGAAGAAAGATGTTGGTCCCCAGATTATTTGCGAAACCGAGGATTTGGAGCCCGACCTGAGCCGGCTCGTTGGGAATCACGTTGAAGCTTTCGTAATCGTACTGCACTCGCAACTCATTCTGCGTAACGGCACTGAACTCGTGGTACCAAGCGCCCTGAAGTGTGTCGTCGTAGGTGTGGATCGAGCTTCCGGCCGAAAAGCCGGTGAGGGACTGGACGTCGGGGTTTTCCTCGTGGTCATGCCCGAAATGGAAGATAAAGGCAAGCTGGTTGGAGCTGTCGATGCGGTGGTCGAGGCGGGCGGAGAATAGGTACTGGCGCGTGTTGTAAGTGAAGAGCCCGCCATTGGACTCCAACTGGCTGATCAGGTATTTGTTGATTGCCGTGTCGATCGGCTGCAGGCCAGTCACCGGGCTGACCGTCAAGGCGCTCCCCAACGCCCCGGCACACGTGGGTGCTGGGAGCATCGTGCCGGGAAGACAGGGAACAATGTTGGTGGCGGGCTGTGCCGCCAACTGGTTGATGATATTTCCCTGGTCCGAAGTCGGCCGGAAAATACCAGTGTTGGTCAGAATCGGGACCGCGTTCTGCGTATCCTGGACCAGCCCTTCAAAGGCGACGAAGAAAAATGTCTTTTCCTTTTTGATCGGCCCGCCCGCGGCTCCGCCGAACTGGTAACGCTTGAGCGAATTCTTGGTCGGCGCACCCAGAGAGTCTGGCGCCAATGGGTTGAATGCCGCACCGGGCGCCAAGGCCTGGGTGAAGGCGAAGGGGTCCTGCGCGTCCATGGCGTCGTTGCGGAAATAGCTGAACAGAGAGCCATGCACGCTGTTCGTTCCGGACTTTGTGACGATGTTGATGGAGGCACCGCTGGCCCCGCCCAGATCCGCGCCATAATTACTGCGATTTACCTGGAACTCCTGAACGGCATCCTGGCTCACTGTGAGCCGTGCGCCCCCGGCATCATCCAGAACCTCTCCGCCGTCAACGGTGATGTTGTTTCCCCGGCCATTGCTCCCGTAAAAGGAAAGCCCACTCTGCGGGGTCTGTTTCACGCGGAAGTCCTGGTCGTCGGCCAGCCGAGTGGATTCGGAGACGCCCGGCATCAACAGCGTGAACGTCAGATAATCCCGACGGTCGATGGGCAGGTCCTGGATGTATCGTTCGGTCATCGAATCAGCCTGGCTGCCGCGCTCCGTGTCCACCACAGGCGCTTCCGCGGTCACTTCGATGGCCTGCCCGGTAGTGGCCACCTTCATGTGGAAATCCAGAATAACCGTCTGGCCGAGGTTCACCACGACGCCTTTCTGAACTTCGGTCTGAAATCCCGCGAGCTGCGCGGTTACGTTGTAAACTGCGGGAGGAAGGCCCGGGAACTGGTAGTGTCCGGAGGAGTCTGCGGCGGTGCTAAATCCGGTACCCTTGGCGGTGTCAACGGCGGAGATGGCAGCCTTGGGGAGCAGTGCACCCGAAGGGTCCGTCACCGTTCCAGTGATGCTTCCCGAGACGCCCACACCCTGTGCGTACGCCGCACCGGCCGCCAAGAGCAAGCAGCCAAACGTCCACACCAGCTTCTGGATGAGCTTCATACGGCCTCCTGATGGTTCGGTGATGTTTCGCCCCGGAAGGAAGACAACTGAAAGGGACGCGCCGCAGATGGAAAAACTCCCGGCTTGCAGGCGCTTCGAGAAGCGCCGGTTTCGACTTCGCTCGTCGTGGAACGAATCGTCACCAGCCCCGCACCATCCCCCGATTGTGAGGGTGAATATCACATTAGAGTGACTAACGTCAATAGCGGGGAATCAGAGAATCGATTTGGCGGATTTGAGAATCAACGAGCGGTGAGCACGGCACGGCCGGAGATTCTGCCCTGCCGCAACTCCTCGAGTACTACATTGACTTCGTCGAGCGGGCGCGGCGAGGTGTGGCACCGCAGCCGGCCCGCCGCAGCCATCTCCAGCACCTCGCGCAAATCCTGCCGCGTTCCCACCGCGGTCGCCCGGATGCGGATTTCGCCCGCCGCCATGAGGATGGGCGGAAAGCAGATGTTTTCCGCAGGTATGCCAACGACGAGGAGTGTTCCTGCCGGCCTCACGCAGTAGAATGCCGTCTCATAGGCCGCCTTGGCCGCCGAAGTCACCAGTGCGACGTGGACGCCTCCCGAGGCTCGCAGCGTCTTGACCACGTTGGCAGTGCGCGCATCAATCGTCGTGGAAGCCCCCAGCGCCTTCGCCAGGGCCAGTTTTTCTTCCGCAATGTCGATCGCGGTCACCTCCGCCCCCAGCGCCAGGCCGATCTGCACGGCCAGGTGTCCCAGGCCGCCCACCCCAAACACGGCCACGCGTTGGCCTGGCGAGAGCCGCACCTGTCGCAGCGCCCGGTACACAGTGACGCCGGCGCACATCAGGGGAGCGGCCTCAACCGCAGAAAGGGCCGCGGGAATCCTGGCCGCATGGCTCGCCGGGGCCTTGACGAATTCCGCGTAGCCGCCGTCCACCGTCACTCCGGTGATCTGCTGCTTTACGCACAGGTTCTCGTTCCCGTCCCGGCAGAACTCGCATTCGCCGCAGGTGCGGTGAATCCAGGGGACGCCCACCCGGTCCCCAACCTTCAGGTTTTCGACTTGCGCCCCCCGCTCGACTACCCGTCCGGCAATTTCATGCCCCGGAATCACCGGTTGCTTCACGATTCCGGCCAATTGGGCCCAGTCGCCGTCGGCCAGGTGCAGGTCTGAATGGCATACCCCGCAGGCTTCGACTTCGATGAGCACCTCATCCGGGTTGGGGATGGGACGAGCGGATTCCTCGAGGGAGAGGGGTTTCTTGAATTCGCGTAGGACGGCGGATCGCATTTAGGGCACCAGATGGAAGGACAGGCTGAAAGCCTGTCCCACGTCAGGCCTGCACGCCGCGAAGGAAGAATTCCACGGCGCTTCGGACGCGTTCGCCCAGGTTATGCGGGCCCATCAAATCGATGGCCCAGCGGCGGACCACCGTGGTGTACAGCCCTTCCATGAACTCAGCGAGATGCGCCACTGGGAAGTCGCGGGTAATTTCCCCTCGTTTCTGGCCTTCCACCAGAATCGCGCGGAGCAAACTCGAGGCGATCTCCTCCGGGTGCCGCATCTCCGGGGAGCGCACCGGGTCCATGGCACCGGAGAGAACCACGGCGCGCCAGAGCGGCCGGTCTGACTCCACCTCCCGTGCCATCCCTTGGTACATCCGCCGGAGCCGTTCCGCCGTGGAAGCCTCGGAGGAAAGCTCGGTCTCCAGGTGCTCCTTGATGCAAGCGAATCCCCGCCGGCCTACTTCGCGCAGCACCGCGTCTTTGCTCGGAAAGTAGCGGAAGAAGGTGGGCTGGCTGATCTCCAGCACCCGGACGATGTCCTCCACGCGGGTCTTTTCGTACCCGCGCCTGCGGAACAGCCGGATCGAGGTGTCGATGATCTGCTGCCGCAGCCGAGCCTTCTTGCGTTCACGCAGCCCCGTGGCTTCGCGCGTCTCCCTCGGCTGGATGGGCGCGAGAACACGGGAGGTTATTGCGCTTGCCATTTCGCCTTTCTCCTGGATTCCGACCCGTCCGGCTCGCTTCCGGACGCTCCCGCAGGAATCTGATAGGGACTATAACAAAATAGCCTCACACTTTGAATCGACGGCTTCCCCCGGGCTGTGGACTACCCCCTGGCGACCACGGCTAGGCTCCAAGGTACGGCTACGATGCCCCCTGAGGCACGGAGGGTGTGTGCCAAGGGCGATGGGCGCCGCCGAAAGAACGGCGAGAACCAAAAGGCCGTTAACGAGTGCTTCGACGCGTTGCCGCAACGGCCCAGCAGCAATGGGTCTGATGATTCCAGGAATTTCCGGGCGGCGAACTCGACTGGCGAGCGATCGAAAACGAGTTCGATCGGGGTTTTGAGTTCTTCTGCGCGATTTTGCACGCGCTAAGAAACCTCTGCACATTTTTTCGCATCAGCGCAATCAGGAGTCGATTCCGGGCTTCCCCGGAGGTTGCCTTTCGGCTATAGTGCCGCGACCGTAAGACCCCGTTAGAGGACCGATGAGCCGGGCGAAGAGGGCTGTGCGTGCTGCTGGGATTGCCGGTGGGATCATCGGTCTTCTCGCGGCGGCGCTCTTCGCGCTGAATGTGGGGCGCGCCCTTCGCGTATCCCGCCAGGAAGTCCGCTCACAGAGCGAGATCGAGTTCACGATCCGGCCCTACGTTCCCGCTGCTGCCCCTCCCTTCGACGTACTCAGCGCGCCGGCCGAGTTCACCCGGGCGGCACGGTTCCACGACCACCTCTTTATCGCCGGCCCTGGCGGCCTGCTCGAGTACGGCCCCGAAGGAACGCTCATCCGCAGCTTCGCCGTCGGGCGGGAGCTGCCTTCCAGCCCGCTGGTAGGGCTCACGCGCGCCGTACTGGCCGATTCACAGGAAGAGGAGTTGCTCGTTTCCACGGCAGAGGCTGGGCTCGTGGCCTTTAACGGACGGAGCTTCCGGCAGATTTATCCCAGCGACAGAGCATTTCGCGAAATCACGAGCGTAATTGCCGGTGCTGACGGGCATTTGCTCCTCGGAACCCATGAGCGGGGCGTGCTGGTGTTCGACGGCAAAGCCATCATCCCGCTCCACCCCACGTTGGCGAACGCCAGAGTGACCACGCTGGCAGGCACCGAGGCCGATCTCTGGGTGGGGACGATTGACCGCGGCGTCCTGCACTGGCACGCAGGGGAAACAGAGGCGTTTGCCGAGAAGGAAGGACTGCCAGACCCGCAGGTTCTGTCCATCGCCCTCGATGGCGAGAAGGCCTACGTCGGCACAGCCCTGGGTGTAGCGCTGTTCGAAGGCGGCAAATTCTCCCGGGTCCTCGCTCCGGGCGTCTTTGCGACTGCGCTTCTGGCTACCTCCCAGCGGTTGATCATCGGAACCGAGGACCAGGGCGTCCTCACGCTGCCCGGCGAGCCGGGCTGGCGAGCGGTTTCCCTGGCCGGCGCGTCCGAAGCCTCCGAAGTGCGCCAGATTCTGGCGATGGGGGACGAAATCTACGTCCTTACCCGGGCCGAACTCTTCCGCATGAATCCGCGCGGGCTGGGATGGGTGCCAGTGCTCCGCCGGGCCCCGGCCACGCTCAGCGACCGCAATGTTTCCGCGCTGGCAATGGACGCGAGCGGCCGCCTGTGGGTCGGCTACTTCAACCGCGGCTTGGATCAGTTGGACGCGAGCGGCGGGCGGGTGACGCACGTCGAAGACGAGCACGTCTTCTGCATCAATCGCATCCTGCCGGAAGCGAAGAGCGGAGTGGTGGAGGTCGCTACGGCCAATGGCTTGGTGCGTTTCGGCGCCGGTGGGCGAGTGGAGCAGGTATTGACGCGAGCCTCGGGGCTGATCGCCGACTATGTGACCGACGTGACCGCCTATGGGGACGGCCTCGCCCTCGCCACCCCCGCCGGCCTGACTCTGCTCGATTCTCGCGGCGCGCGCAGCCTCTATGCCTTCCAGGGACTGGTCAACAATCACGTCTACGCGCTCGCCGTCTCCGGCGACGAGCTTGTCGCCGGCACTCTGGGCGGAATCTCCGTCGTGCGGCACGAAATTCCGCAGGCGAGTTATACGGTGGCCAACTCCGCGCTGCGCCACAACTGGATCACCGCCGTCGTGCCCGTGGGCGATGAATGGATGGTGGGCACCTACGGCGCCGGAGTGATGAGCCTGGACCGCGAGCACCGGTTCCGCCCGCTGGAGGGCGGCACCGGGGCCTACAACGTGAATCCGAACGCGATGTTGGTCACGCCCGCGCGGGTGTATGTCGGCACAATGGGATACGGCCTGGGCGTGTACGACCGCGGGTCGGGGCGCTGGGCGGAGATCCGCGACGGGTTGCCATCCTCCAATGTGACTGCGCTCACAGCGGGCGACGGCTACCTCTATATAGGCACGGACAACGGCCTGGTACGGATCGAGGAGAGCAAGCTCCAGCCATGAAACGCGCGCTCATCCTTCTGTTCTGCCTGCTGCTGCTCCCCGCGGGGATTCGCGGTGACGCCGGAGTGCTGATTCCGCGCGACAAGGCGCAGCCCGACCCGGCCATCCTCTCGCTCGAAGAGATGGAGGTCACCATCCAGATCGAAGACGGCGATGCGCGCGTGTTCGTAAAGCAGATTTTTTCGAACCATACCCAAATGATCGAGGAAGGGAACTACGTCTTCGCGCTGCCCAGCCTGGCCACAGTATCCGATTTCGCCGTCTGGGACGGGGCCACACGCATCCCCGCCGTCATTCTGGAGCGCAAGCGGGCCGAAGATATCTACAACCAGCTCAAAATGCAGAACATCGATCCCGGCCTGCTGCAGATGGGTGAACGCGGCGCCGAGGAGGCCAAACGCAGCTCGGCCTTCAGCGCGCGCATCGTGCCGATTCCTGCGTTCGGCACCAAGCGGCTCGAATTCGAATATCACCAGAAGATTCCGGTGGAGAACCTCAAGTCCTATTTCGCCGTCCCGCTGCGGCCGGACGCGTACCAGGCGCAGTCCGTGCGCCACTTCCGCATCAATTTCGAATTCCACTCCGCGGCGGCCATCACGAACTTCCAGGCTGCCGCCAAGTCGTATCCGCTCCAGATCGAGCGCTCCGATGCGCACGCGGTGAAAGGCCACTTCGAAGGCCACAACCTCAGCCTGACCGAGGATTTTACGGTCACCTTCGATCAGAATCCTGCGGACGCCGCCGCGCCGCACATCCTCACCTATCGCAATCCCGAGGGCGCGCCCCCCTCGCCGGTGGAGATGTCACCGCGACAGAAGACGAGCGAACCCGGCTTTTTCGAAGTGGAAGCGCTGATCGCGGACGCTGCCGCCGGCGCTCGCGCGTCAGCAGCCGCGCCTCCAGCGGCGCCGGCAGAGCATGCGAAATTGGTGGTCGTTCTGTTTGACGTCTCGCTCTCCATGCAGTGGGAGAAGCTCGAACGGAGTTACCAGACGCTCGAGACGCTTCTGCGCTCGCTGAAGCCCGCGGACACCTTTAATGTCATCCTCTTTAATAGCCAGGCGCATGGTTTTCAGCCGCAGCCCATGGCCGCAGATCCCGGAGGAATCGGGCGCGCGCTCGATTTTGTCCGCGCCTCGAAACTCCGCGGCGGAACGAACATCCAGGCCGCGCTCGAAGCCGGACTGCGGCAATGCGCCGGGAAACCGGGAAGCAACGGCTACCTGATCCTGATCAGCGACGGCGGCGCTACGCGCGGGGCAATTCAAAATGGCAAGCTCGCGGCCTGGTATGCGGGAGCATGGAAGAAGCTGCCGGCAGCCGAGCGCCCGCGCACCCACATCTTCGGCGTCGGAGACGATGCCAATCTGCCACTGCTCCGCATGCTGGCGCGAAACGACGGGGTGCTCGAAAACGTGCTCTCTACAGAGACGATGGAATTCAAGCTGAACTCGTTTCTCTCGAAGATTGGCCGCACACCGGTGGGACAGCTTCGCATGGAACCCGCCGCGGACGCAGGCGCGGAAATGGTGTACGCGCTGCAAGAAGCGGTCTTTCCCGGCTCGCAGGCTGCCTGGGTAGGCCGCTATCCGATTCCGAAGAAAGCCGCGGCGTTCACGGTCCGCGGGGTCCGCCAGGGAACGCCGTTTGAAATTTCCGCGAGCGCGGAGCTGCCCTCGCGTTCGCTCGAGCATCCGCAGTTGCCGCGGCTGTGGGCTAGGGCGCGCATTGATGCACTACTGGAGAAGATGGAAAAGGAAGGCGAGGATCAGGCCTCCATCGACGAAATTATCCGGCTGGCGCGCGAGTACAAATTTGTGACCCCGTACACGTCTTTTCTTGCCGTGCCGCGCGCGTTGCTCCGGCCGCGCGTCATTCGCCCGGGCGATCCCGTGCTGCGGGTGAAAACGGAGGGCGCGTTCGAATCCGTCGTCGCTCTGTTTCCGTTCGGTCTGGTGCAGCCGCTGCGGTATCTGGCGGGAGAGGACGTGTGGCAGACGCGGTTCCTCGCCCCCGGCGACATGCAGGACGGAACTTACACCGTGCGGCTCGTTCTGCGCGATGCCGTGGGACGCACCTACCGCGAAACGAAAACTTTCGTCATCGCCAGCAAGCCTCCCGTGATCCAGATCCGCATGGACCGCACGCGATTCCGCCGCGGCGAAACGCTGAATCTGAAGGTTTCCGCCTCGGCCACCACGCGCACGCTCGTGGCGCGGCTGGAAGGCGCGGCTCCCGTGGAGCTGCGCTGGGACGCTCGCGCGGGAGCGAGCACGGGCCAGCTCGTCGTGCCGGAAGCGGCGATACCCGGAATCTACCGGCTGACGGTGACCGGCGAAGACATTGCGCACAATATCGGCTCGCAAGGAGTGGACGTTGAAATTGTTCCCTAAGCGCGCGGGTCGCGGTCGCCTGTTCGCTGCCGTAGCGGTGGCGGCGCTCGGCGCCGGTGTATTCGCGGCGGGCGCGCGAGGAGAACTGCCGTCGTGGATCCGCAACACCGAGGGCCACTCCGCGCTCGAAGCCGTGTTCTTCCGGGTGATGTCCCTGCCCGTGGGCGACGCGGTGCACCGCCGCCCGCCCAGCGAGACGCGTCCCGAGCTGAGCAAACTCATCGCGCAGCAGCCGAAAGAAGCCGAGCTCTATTCGTTGCTCGCACTGGAAGACGAGCAGCAACTCGATTTCACGGCCGCCGAGGCCAATTGGAAGAAGTTTGTGGATTCGAGCACGGAGAAAAGCCGGGCGCAGATGGCACTCGCCGATTTCTACGAGCGCAGGCTGCGCCCGCAGGAAGAAATTCAGGTGCTCAGCACGGTCGCCAACGCGCCGGCCCTGGAATCCGAAAAGCTCACGCCTCCGGGCGCGCAGCAATCCTGGCGGGCGTTCGAACGAATCTTCACGCGCATTCGCCAGCAGGGCCTCTCGAACGAAGTTTCCATCGCTCAGTACCGGAGCTGGCTCGCGCACTATCCGAGAGAATCGTCGCTCTACTCGCGCTTCCTCGATTTTTTGATTTCCGCGAGAGAGTTCGACGCCGGTCGCCAGTTGATCGAGGACTACCGGAAGCAATTTCCGGAGGACGAAATCTTCGCCGTGCAGGCGGGCGCGCTGGTGGAATACCGCCGCGGCGCGCTGCCGCAAGGGCTGTCGGTTTATGAGAAATCCTTCCGCCCGCTGTGGGATCCCCAACTCGTCAAAAGCTATTTCGACCTGCTGCGGCAGACGCATGGCCTGCGCAAATTCATGGACCAGCAGCGGGCCGCGCTCGATGCCAATCCCGAAGATCTGCGCGCCACCACGCTGGCCTTCTACTACTACCAGCAGGAAGGAAAACTGGATGCCGCGCAGGCGGAGATCACGCGTTTCCGGATGCACAAAGAATCCGCGCATTCGGAATGGTCGAGCGAGGAGCTCTACGTGTGCGCCCGGCTGCTCGAAGCGATTCACGCCTATCCGGAAGCCGCTCGCTACTACTTTGCCCTCTACAATGCGCCCGGCGGCGCCGAGTCCCAAGAGCGCGCGCTCGCCGGCCTTGCCGCGGTGCTCTTCGACGCTCCGGAAACGCCCATCCGGTTCGGTACCGGCGAGCTTTCCTACTACCGCGACATCGGCGCGATGGACCAGGGGCCAGGCTACCTCAACGGAATCCTCTCTCTGATTCTAAATACGACAGGCCCGGAGGAGGCTAACTCGCAGGAAGAACAGCGCGCCATCCCGTATTTCCACCGCGCGCAGGCCGTAAAACTGCTTGCGCTGCTCGACGCGAAATTTCCAAAGTCTTCGAGCCGCCCGGAACTGCACGCGAAACTGATTGGTTATTTCGCGAGCGCGGGCGAGAGCGAAGCCGTCATACGGCGCGGCCGGCAATTTCTGGCCACATTCGAGCGGGCGCCGCAACGCACCCAGGTGGCCCTGGAGATGGCAGACGCCTATGCGCGCACCCAGCAGCCCGAGCAGGAGTTCGCGATTTATGCAGCGGTGTTGAAAGAGCTGGCCGCAAAGGCGCAAGGCGTGCCGCTGGGCAGCGGCGCAAACGCCTACGGCCAGCCGCGGGCAGATGCACCGGAAGTCGAGGCGGAAGACGAGCAAGGGAATCCGCCCTCCGCCGAAGGCGGCGCCCCGCGGCCGGCCGCTCCGGCATTTCAAATGCCCGAGCGGCGCACCGCAGCGGCCGAGAGCGGCGCCCGCTCGCCCGAATACTCGCGCGTTCTGGAGCGCTACCTGGCGCGCCTGGCGCAGCGCAAGCAGATTCCGCAGGCCATTGCCGTTCTCCGCGACGAGCTCGAGCGCAACCCCGACGATCCGGGAATCTATGAGAGGCTGGCTCTCTTCCTGGATCAGAACCGCATCGGCGCCGAACAGGAGGAAATCTACAAGCGCGCGATCGCCCGCTTCCCGGAGCGTTCCTGGTATCACAAGCTGGCGCGCTTTTACCTGCGGCAGAAGCAGGAAGCGGAATTCGCCGCGCTCACACAGGAAGTCGTAAAGCTATTCAATGGGACTGACCTCGAATCTTATTTCCGGTCCGTGGTTTTTATGGGCAACGAGCCGCTCTATCTGCAATTGAATCTCTACGCGCACCAGCGGTTTCCGCACAATCCGGTGTTCGTGAACAATCTGCTGGTTGCCTATCAGGCCCCGCAGACGCGCAACGAGGCCGCCTGGGAGCAACTCCTCCGCGAGCACTGGTTCGAAGAAGCCGGCCTACGCAACCGATTCTTCTCCTTCCTCAGCCGCACGGGGCGTCTCGAAGCCGAGTACCAGAAAGTTCGCCTGGACGCGCTCTCCAAGGGAAATATGGACCAGCTTGTGCAGCAGAATCCCGCCGTGGGCGAATATCTCGCCCAGGCCAACCTCTGGCGCTCGCATTATGAGGAGAGCGCGCCGCTGCTGAAGGATCTCGCGCAGCTCTATCCCGCGGATTCCGAACTGGGCCACACAGCGGCCGCCGTGTTTCGGTCGCTGGCCTACTACCAGCCGGCGGAAACCGAAACGGCCGTGAAGATCGAAGAAAACCTGCTGGCGGCGAACCCCGGCAGCACGCAACTCCTCGCGGCGATCGGCGACACGCTGGCCGATCGCCAGCTCTTCCCCCGCGCGGCACCCTACTGGAACCGCATCCCGCTGGTCTCGCCCGGCGAGACGAACGGCTACCTCGAGGCGGCCACGATTTATTGGGACTACTTCGACTTCGAGAACTCGCTCCGGCTGCTGGGAGAAGCGCGCAAGAAATTTTCGAATCCCGCGCTGTACGCTTACGAGGTCGGCGCGATTTACGACAATCGCCGGGAGTTCCCGCGCGCCATCGAGGAGTACGTGAACGGAAGCCTCGCCGCCGGCCCGGGCTCGCCTTCGGAGAGCCGCCTGCTGCAACTCGCGCGGCGCCCGGCTCTCCAGACGCTGGTGAACAACGAGACGCAGAAGCGCGCCGACGAGCCCGGTGCGCCCATCGCCGCAATCGCTCTGCGCGCCAGGGTGCTCGAGACGATCGAGCGCAAGAAGGAATTGGAAGCGCTGCTCGACGCCGCCATCGCCCGCGCCACAACACTCGAGGAAGCGGCCGAGCTGGAATCGCTGGCCCAGCAGAAGTCACTGGACAGCGTCCGCGGGCACGCACTCGAGAAGCAGGCCGCGCTGACCTCCGACCCGGTCACCCGGCTGCAATTGCGTTACCGCCTGGTACAGCTCTACGAGGCGCGGAAGGATCTCGCCTCCGCACAGCGCAATATCGAGGATCTCTACCGAGAGAATCCCAAGATTCTCGGGGTCGTCCGCGCCACCGTCGATTTCTTCTGGCGCGTGAAGCTTTACTCGCAGGCCATCGCGGTTCTCGAACAGGCGGCCAAAGACGCCTATCCTGCGCTCGCGACGCAGTTCACGTTTGAAGCCGCGCGCAAGTCGACCACCGCCAAGTTGTTTCCGCAGGCGCGTGCCAAGCTCGCCGCGCTGCTCAAAGATTCACCGTACGATGCGCAATACCTCGCGGCGATGGCGGATACCTACGCGCAGGCGGGAGACTCCGCCGGCCTGAAGCAGTTTTACATCGACGAAATCGCGGCGTTCCAGGCTTCGTCGCTTCCCCCCGAGGCGAAGAAAACCCAGATCGCCACATTGCGCCGCGGCCTGATTCCCGCGCTCACCAGCCTGCACGACTACTCCGGCGCCGTGGATCAGTACATCGAAGTCCTTCGCGTGTTTCCCGCGGACGAAGGGCTGGCCGCTGAAGCCGCCCATTATGCCGGCCTCCACCACCTCGAGCCGCGCATCCTCGCCTACTTCACAAAAGCGGTCGAGGACTCGCCGCGCGACGAACGCTGGCCCGTGGTGCTGGCGCGCGCCCAGGTGGCGCTCGAGGATTTTCCCGCGGCTATCGACGCCTATGGGAAAGCTATCGCCATCCGCCCGGACCGTTCCGATCTGCGCACAGCGCGCGCGGGGCTCGCCGAACGGCTGGTGCGCTTCGACGACGCCATCGTGGACTACACGAAGCTCTACGATCTCTCCTACAAAGATCCGCAGTGGATGGAAAAGATCGCCGAACTGCGCGCGCGCCAGGGCCACAGCGGCGACGCCGTGGCCGCTTTGACCACCGCACTGATAACGGGGACAGCCGAACGCCCCGACAAATATTTTGAAGCCGCGCGGCGCCTCGAATCCTGGGGCCTGCTGGCGGAGGCGCGCACCTTCGCCGAGCAGGGTATCCATGCCGCTGGCGGCGAACTGCTCGCCTCGACGGACAATCACACCGGCGCCGCGCTCTATGCCCGCTTGATGACCCGCCTTCGCCAGGAGGAGGCTGCCTACTCCGTTCTTCAGCAGGGGCTCTCCGCCGCTTCCGCCGCGTTACCGGTGGTCGAGCAGCAAGTGGCGAGGGAGGGAATCGCCGCCGTCACGGACAGCGAGTGGCGCAAACGCGTGCGCGAATCGCGCATCCAGAACGCGCGCAACGGCATGCGAGCCGCGCTTGTCGAAATGGGCCACACTGCGGCGAATTACTTCACACCGGAAGAGATCGCGACGTTCTCGCAGTTCGCCCAAAAGCTGCGCGAGCCCATGGACATGACGGACGTGGAATTCCTGGCCATCCCCTTTGCGGAGTCCGCCGGCCTACAAGGGCTCCAGGCCCATTGGCTCTACGAACTGGCCGGTGAGCAGGGTCAGCCGGCATCCACGCTCAGCGCGCGCATGCACACTTACGCCCAGTTCCAGACCAGGCGGCTGAGGTTTGAAGAATTGGCGCCCCAGCTTGAGCAATTCGCGCTGCAACTGCCGCCCGCCATGCGGCCGCTCATTCTTCTTGAGGCCTCGCACGCCTGGCGCTCCGCGGGAGACGAGGAGAACGAGTTGCGCGTCCTCTCCACGGTCTCTCCCGTATATCTCGGCAACGATTTGAACCGCTACTTCGAGCTGCTGCTGAAGCGGAACCCCGAAGGGCTCATCCAGACCGCGGCGAACTGGACGCCGTGGGGAGAGCAAGCCGCCCAGTTCGCAATCGCCAACGGCAGCGCGGAGCTGGTCCACCGCGTGGTAGCTGCCCGCGCTCGCCTTCGCGTCCCCGTCTGGAAAAACGCCTACGACTCGCTCACCGGCCTTTATTTCGCCGAAGCCAATCCAGCCGTGAACAAGAGCTTCCTCGACGCGCTGGGCGACGAGACCATCGGCCAGCGGATCGGCAAGAAACTCGATCGCAATCTGGAGCTCGCCGGCGACATCTGGTTCTATTACGGCTCGCGTTACGGCGCGTTTCTCGCCATGTCCAAACAGGGCGAGCCGGAAGATTTCTTTGCCGCGGTGCTGGAACAAAGTCCGGCCTCGTCTTCCGGCTACCTGCAGGTGGCCGATGAATACGCGGACTTCGGAAGCACGCAGGCCGCCATCACCGATTATCTTCACGTGCTGGAGCTGAGTCCCGCCAGCGTCACCGCGCATCAGCGTCTTGCGCTGGCTTACTTCAAGCAGGGCGACCGTGCCGCCGCGGTCGCGCAGTGGAAGCTGGCACTCGCGCAGCTCGCGAAGCAGGTGAAACTGGTTGCCGTGCCCGAGAGTTTCTGGTCCGATTTCGCGCTCGTGGTGAAAGACGCTGCCACGCGCCATGCGTTTACGACGCTCCGGCCTGATGTGGACACGCTGTTGCGCGCCTATCTCAAGAAGAACGGCACCTACCGCTCCAACGAGTTGCTCCGGACCGTCTATCAGGCGCTGGCCGATCCACGGGCCGCGACGGCATGGCTGCTCGATCTCTCCACCGCGGCGCCGGAGCCCGTCGCGCTGCTCAACGACGTTGCCTTCAAACCCTGGATTCCGCTCGCGCAGCGCGCGCCCATCTACCAGCGCATTCTAGCCGCGAAGGCGGACGTTGCCGCGAAAGCTACCGGACTGGAGCAGGAATCCGCACAGATGGACTTGCGATTCTGGCAGCATCGTTGGGTCAGCTATCTGATCCAGACCAAACAATTCAAGGCCGCCGGCGATTTTCTTGCCTCGCTGCCGCAGGAAACCCTCGCGAACGACCGCGCAGATTTCGTCGCGCTGCAATTGGAGATCGCCGCGCACGCCGGAACACTCGATGCCATCGTGAGCCGCTATCGCGCCGGGGATGAACCCGCCCCCTCCGCCGACGTGCTGCGTGAAACCGCGAGACGGCTCAGGGTTGCCGGAGACACCGCTTCGGCCCGCAAGATTCTCGAATTCGTCTTTGCCCGCGCGATCGAGGAGCACAATCTGGAGGCCTCCAACTTTCTCGGCCTAGCTGAGATTCGCATTGCCGCGGGCGACCTGCCGGGGGCGCTTCAATTGCTCCGGCGGCTCACGGTCGTAGTCGAGAATCCATTCACGAATATGGATTCCGCCGCCGCCCTACTCGAGAAAACCGGCAACCCGGCCGAGGCCGCGGATTTTCTCGCCCAACTGGTGCAAGCCACCCCCTGGGACGCCACGTACCGCCTGCGCTGGGCCAAAGCGAAACTCGCGGCAGGCGTGCCCGCCGGTGCGAGCCCAGCGCCCGCGCGCGAGGCCCTCGCCAAGATTGCGTCCAGCGTGGATGTAACCTATAGCGTCCGTGAGGACGCCGCTCTCGCACTCGCGAGTCGCAGCCCGGTAGCGGACCTGGGCTCGAAGGAATTAAACCTGTTGGCCGCCGCGCCCAGCCAGCTCACGCCGGCTGGGGCAGACCAGCCCTGGTTCTACGCCGCGAGAATCCGCGTCGCGGAGAACTCCACCGATGCGCGCGCGAAAATGCAACTCCTGCGCAATGCCGTGGCCGACGCTCCCGTGAGCCGCGCAGCCCGCTACCTGCTCTTTGAAGCCGCGGCAGCCGCGCATTCCGACCGGCTCGCAGTCGCCGCGCTCGAGGGTACCGCCATGCCGGAAATTCTGAGTAACAGCCGTTACATGCAGGCTCGGGATGACATTAACGGAACGGCTGACTCCGTTTCCGAATCCGAATCGGGCAATCTGGCGGCAAGGCTCAGTGCACGGCGAGAGCCGGCGCTCTCTCGCGCGCGCCAGGCTCGCATCGCCTTCGAGGCCGCGGAGGTCATGGAACGTCTGGGGTCGCTCTCCGAGAGCCTTGGCTATCTCCAAACGGCTCGCCGACTCGAAAAGAAACTGCAGCGGCGAAAAGAAATCGCCGCGCGAATCGCCGCCACGAAGAAAGAGCTGGACCGCCGTGCAACTAATCAGGCGCGCCAGCCCATCCTCCATCAGGCGCTGGAGCAGGACCGCGTGGTGCGACCGCGCATTTCCATTGCTGCCGCCGCCGTGTCCCCGGCGGAGCAAGGAGCGAAACGTCCATGAAGCTGCGAATCATTTCCGCGCTCCTCGCCGCCGTTTGTTTCGGCGCGCTGCTGGCCGGCGATCGCTCTGCGGCCACCGAAGAGAGTTCGCTCGCCCACCTCGCACCCCAGGGTGCCCTGGTTTATCTCGAAGCGAAGGATTTGTCCTCGTTGCTCGCGCAATGGAACGGCTCGCACGAGAAAACGGAATGGCTGCGCAGCGACAATTACGCGGTCTTTTCGAAGTCGCGACTGTTTTTGCGGCTGAAGGATGCGGGGGACCAGTTTGCCACCGCCGCCGGCATTCCCCCGGACATGAAATTCGTCGCGCAGGTGGCGGGCTCGGAGAGCGCCGTAGCCATCTACGACATTGGCAAGCTCGAATTTCTCTACATAACGCGCTTCGGCGCGGGCCGTGCCGAGCCTGCATCGCTCGCTGAATCGCGCTCCAAATTTGAATCCCGCAGCGCGGCCGGCAAACCTTTCTACGTTCGAAAGGATCCCGAATCGGGAAGGGAAGTCGCCTTCGCCACGAGCGGGGAGTATCTGCTCCTCGCCACGCGCGAGGATTTGCTGGCTCATTCGCTCGAGTTGCTCGCTGGAGCGAAAGCCCCTGCCATCGACAATGAACTCTGGTGGACCGATTCCCTGGCCGCCGCCGGCCGTCCCGGAGATTTGCGCCTGGTTCTCAACCTAGAAAAGATCGTCCCCAGCCCCTATTTCCGCACCTACTGGATTCAACGGAACATCACGGACACCAGCGCTTATCGTGCCGCCGTCTCCGACATGTTTCTTTCGCCCGCGGAATATCGGGAGGAGCGCGTGCTCCTGAAAAAGCAAGAGGGCGACGCGACTCCCTCCTCCGGCAGCAGGGCCGTCGCCGATCTGGCGCGGCTGGTTCCCGCGGATGCAGGCGCTTACCAGATCGCTGCAAGGCCTTCCGCCGATGCCTCTCTCACTCTTCTCGAAACCAAACTGCTCGCCCCTCATGCGGGCCCCGGGATCGCCTCGCAACTCGCGCCGCTGGTCCAGCTTTCGTCCGGTGAAACCGGCGGCAGCGGCGACCTGGAAACGCGCATCGATCAGGCGCCGCTTGAAGCGCGCCCGCAGGCGTCCCCCGCGGAGTCGCTCAAGGCGGCTCTCGCGCAGAATCCGGTTGAGGCCAGCATAAACGTGCAGAGCACGGAGCTCGATGCCGACCAGGTTTTCGTCCGCATCCACACCGCCGTGGTCCTAGCCGGAACCTCCAACTGGGATGAATCTGCGGTACGGTCCGCGCTGGCCGATTTCGTGCGGCCCGCACTCACCACCAGCGGTCTCGGCGCCACCTGGCAGAATAAATCCGGCCACTTTGAACTCGACGGCCTCTGGACTTTGTGCGCCGGCGTAAGCGGCAAATATCTGTTTGTTTCCGACGACCCTCGCCTGCTCGAGGCCCTTTCATCAGCCGCAAAATCATCGAACTCCACGGCACCCGCCGTCTTCATCGCCGGCTTTAATCACGCTGCGGAACGCGAGCGATTCGTGCGGCTCGCGAATGTGCTCGACGGCCGCACCGCCGGCTCGGCGCCAGCAGCCGGCCAAATGCCGGAATTCTTTTCCGGTAACGTTGCCGGGCTCAGCGGCGTGCTTGCGAAACTCACGTCGGAAAAGATCGTGGTGCGTGACGCGCGGAGCAAAGTGCTCCAGACGGTCGTCTACGAATGGGAAAAGTAAAATCATCGCTCGCCGCGCTGGCGATTGGCGCGTGCCTCGCCGCGGCCTATCGCGTCCGCGCCCAGGAAGGCGCTGCCACCGTCGCTACGACGGCTGATTCCGGCTCCACTCTGTTCGCACAGTCCGCGGCTCGAATGCTGAACCGCGAATTCCCTAGCGAGGATATCTCTTTTCTGCTCTTCGACGCCCGCACGGGCGCGTTGCTCGCCTCGCGCTGGCCCGATGCTGGAGAGCCCATTCCACTCGGCTCGCTCGTGAAACCATTCACTGCGCTCGCTTACGCACAGCATCACGACTATCACTATCCCACCTACGTGTGCCACGGAAGTGCGGGCGGCTGCTGGCGGCCTCGCTCTCACGGCCGACTGGACATTGCTTCCGCTCTCGCGTTTTCCTGCAATTCCTATTTTCGTGAACTCGCGGCGAATGTGAATGCCGGCGACTTGCAGCGGCTCGCCGCGCAGCTTTCTCTCGATCCGCCCGAATCGACGCTCGCGGGCCCGTCGCTCATGGGCATCGGCGACGAATGGCTCATCTCTCCCCTGCATATCGCACGGGCTTATCTCGAGCTCGCCCGCCGCCGCGAGGAGCCCGGCGTTCGCGAAATTTTGGCCGGTCTTGCCGATTCCGCCGAGTGGGGCACGGGCAGCGGCGTAGGCCGGGCGCTCCCGCGCACCAGCGCCCTCGTGAAAACCGGAACGGCCGTGTGCCGCCATCCTCATCGCGCTCCCGGCGACGGATTCGTCGTTGCCCTCTCTCCCGCCGATTCGCCGGAATTTCTGCTGCTGGTCCGCGTCCACGGCGTCCCGGGCGCCGCGGCGGCGCAAACGGCTGGCCGCATGCTCGCACGACTGGAACCCTAGCGCCGTGAAACGCGCCACCCTCTTTTGTCTCTTCCTGCTCCTCGCATCCGGCCAGGTGTGCCGCGCACAGAGCGTTCATATCCGCGTTCTCAGCCGTTTCCATCCCACCCAGCTCGAGGTGCGTGCCGAGGGCAGCAGTCCGGTGTATTTCGTTGTGGGGGGCGAAGGTTTTTATGTAGAGCCGCGAGCGGCGGATTCGGTTGTCAGAATCGCGATCGAGGGCGACGGCGTCCGCGTCTCAATTCACGGCCGCGAGCTCCACGCCGGCGAGATGCGCGTCGCCAATCTGATGAGTCCTGCTGAATTCCAGCTCTCTGTTTCCGGGAAAGTCAGCCGCCGATACAAAGGGACGCTTTCGATCACGGTACGAAGGGGCGAACTCGCCCCCGTGGTCAACATGGATCTGGAGATCGCAACTGCGTCTGCTGTTCAGGACGAGTCGGAGCCAGGAACGCCGCTTGAAGCCCTGAAAGCCCAGGCGGTTGTCACGCGTTCCTATTATTTCGCCGCGAGGGGGCGCCACGCGGACGATGAATTTTGCGATCTGACGCACTGCCAGGTTCTGCGCGAACTACCCCCGCTGGAAAGCCCCGCGACGCGCGCCGCCGCAGAGACCTATGGCCTCGTCCTCGAATACCAGGAGAAGCCATTCGCGGCAATGTTCACGCGAAGCTGCGGCGGCCACACGCGCACACCCTTCGACACCGGTCAGCCTATCAACGGCTATCCTTATTACTCCGTGGCCTGCGACTACTGCCACACCACGCCGTACCGCTGGACCCGCAAACTCTCGGCAGAGGACGCCGCTCTGGCGGTCAAAGGGGAATCCGGACGCCTCGCCGTCAACCGGCGTCTCGGCTGGAACACGGTCCCGAGCAATTCGTTCACTACCCATAAGGCAGGAGCTGAAGTCGTGCTCGAAGGCGCCGGCCAGGGCCACGGAATCGGCCTGTGCCAACTCGGCGCCGCAGCGATGGCGGCAGGCGGCGCAAACTTCCGCGAAATCCTGAGCCACTATTTCCCCAATACCAATCTCCAGTTGTTCCGATATTCGACCCCCTAGCTACCGCCGGCCCCGGGGCCATCCATTCCCCTCTTGACGGCTTGCTTGCAAAGAGGTAAAAACCGCGAAACAATATCGTAGTACGACATAAGTACCGCATCGAAGAGGGCAGGCATGGCGAGTAAACGCTCGAACGGCATTGGCAACAACCACCGCAACTGGGTCAGTTTGATTCCCTACGGCCTGAACGAACAGCACCCCAACGCGTACAAGGACATCGCCCAAACCATGTGGGAGAACCGCGACAATCTGGGCTATGCCTGGCGCATCCTGAACGAAGGATGCTGTGACGGCTGCTCGCTCGGCACCACCGGGATGCATGACTGGACGATGAGAGGAATTCACCTGTGCGCCCTGCGACTGAAACTTCTGCGCCTGAACACAATGCCGGCCATGGACAGCCATGTGCTGGAAGACGTACCGGCGCTGCGCAAGGTGCGTTCTCGGAATCTTCAAAAACTTGGCCGTCTCGGCGTCCCCATGGTCCGCCGCAAGGGAGAAAAAGGCTTTCGCCGCATTTCCTGGGCCGATGCCATCGCCTTGGCAGCGGAAGGGCTGAAGGCCACCGATCCCCGCCGGATTGGCTGGTATCTCACGTCCCGCGGTCTGACCAACGAAGCGTACTATGCGCACCAAAAAGTGGCGCGTTTCTTCGGTACCAACCATGTGGACACGAGCGCGCGCATTTGCCATGCGCCCTCGACTGCCGGCCTCAATGCCACGGTGGGGTGTGCCGCCACCACCTGTTCCTATTCCGACTGGATTGGCACCGATCTCCTGGTGCTGGTAGGCACCAACATTGCTAACAACCAGCCGGTCGCGACGAAGTACCTCTACTACGCGAAGAAAAAAGGCACCAAGGTATTTGTGGTGAACCCATACGTCGAGCCAGGACTCGAGCGCTACTGGGTTCCGTCGGTCACGAAGAGCGCGCTCTTCGGCACCCGCTTGGCCGACGACTTTTTCCTGATCCACACCGGCGGCGATGTGGCGTTCTTCTACGGCGTCTTGAAGCACCTCATTGAAAACGACTGGCTCGACCGTGAATTCATCGCCGCGCGGACCGTGGGATGGAACGAGGTGGAAGCAAAGGCGCGGAGTCTTTCCTGGGAGGTTCTCGAGCGTGACTCCGGTCTTACCCGCGCGGATATGCATCGCTTTGCCACCGCGTTTGGCAAGGCGCGCACTGCCATCATCGCCTGGAGCATGGGCATAACGCAGCACCGGTATGGCAGCGACAACGTGCGTGCAATCGTCAACCTCCAGCTCGCCCGGGGCAATGTGGGGCGTGCAAAAACCGGTCTGATGCCCATTCGCGGCCATAGCGGTGTGCAGGGCGGCGCTGAGATGGGCGGCATGCCGAGCGCGTACGTCATGGGCCACGCCGTCAACGAAGACAATGCCCGCCGTTTCGCGCAGCCGGAGTACTGGGGCTTTGAGCCTCCCGCGTGGAAAGGCCTTACCTGTGCGGCAATGATTCTGGCCGCAGAGCGTGGAGAAATCGACGCGCTGTGGCAGAGCGGAGGGAATTTCCTGGACACGCTGCCAGAGCCGGAGCGGGTCCGGAAGGCCGTGGGCAATATCGGCTTGCGCATCCACCAGGACATCATGGTCAGTTCGAACATGCTGGTGGATCCGGCCGACACCGTGCTCCTGCTGCCTTCGCGCACGCGCTACGAGCAGCGCGGCGGCGGCACGGAAACCTCCACCGAACGTCGCGTGATCTTCAGCCCGGAAATCCTCGGGCCGCGTCCCGGCGAAGCGCGGGACGAATGGGAAATCCCGGTGCTCGTTGCCCGCCGCGCGTTCCCCGAGCGCGCCGCGCAGTGCTTTCCGTGGCAGGACACTCAGGATATTCGCGAAGAAATCGACCGCGTCTGCCCGACGTACAAAGGCATCGCGAAACTCCGCAAGAAGGGTGACCAGTTCCAGTACGGCGGGCCGCGGCTCCTGGGAGAAAAATTTCTCACACCCGACGGCAAGGGCCACTTCTCCGCTGTCGGGCTGCCGGAAGAAACGGTGCCTGACGGCCAGTTTCTACTGGCCACCCGCCGTGGGAAACAGTTCAACAGCCTGGTTCATGGCGAGATCGATCCGCTCACAGGCGCGACCCGGGACGCAATTCTCATGTCCTGGGAAGACGCGGTGCGCCTCGGCTTGCAAGATGGGGATTCAATTGTGTTGCGCAACGACCGCGGAGAGTTCCGCGGACGCGTGAAGATCGACCGCATTAAGCCCGGATGCCTGCAGGGCCATTGGCCGGAACTGAACGTGCTCGTCCCGGCCGGATGTCTCGACCCGAGCGGTGTGCCGGACTACAACGCGGTCGTTGAAGTTGTACCCGCACGGCAGAAGGTGAAGGCAATGGCCGCAGTAAGCGCCTAGCCGGGCGGGTCAGCGCGTCGCCGGGCTCGCAAGTGTGTACGCGAGGTTTTCGTTCCGGGCTGCACTCCGGTGCTGTTTGCCGGATTCCGGTTCGCGGTTGCATTGAGCCAGGCAAGTTCAACTGCGGCCCCGCTGGCCGCTCAACAAAAGGAGACCTCGGATGGCTTCGGAAAAACTTCCTAACCGCTGGGGCATCGCTCTGGCTGCAGTCCTCATGCAAATCTGCCTGGGCGCTGTGTATGGCTGGAGCGTCTTCAAGAAGCCGCTCATGGGAGCGGAGCATTGGGCGGAAACTTCGGTCCAGTTGAATTTCACGCTCGCAATTTTCTTTCTGGGTGTGGGCACCATCATCGGCGGGCTGTGGCAGGACAAGGTGGGGCCTCGCAAAGTGGCGGCAACGGCGGGCATCATCTACGGTATCGGCTACATGCTCTCCGGCTTCGCCGCCAGCCAGCACTCGCTCGACCTGCTCTACGTCGGCTACGGAGTCCTCACGGGCATCGGCATGGGCATGGGCTACATCTGTCCTGTAGCCACTCTGGTCAAATGGTTTCCTGATATGCGGGGTCTCATGACGGGCGTGGCCGTGTGCGGTTACGGCTTCGGCGCCGCGATCATGAGTCCCGTCGCCGCATGGGAAATCATCAAGTATGGAATCCCCGCCACGTTTTGGACTCTCGGCATCGTCTATCTGATCGTCGTCTTCGCGGCCGCCCAGTTCTATGCCAATCCACCACAGGGTTGGCGGCCGGCAGGTTGGGAACCCCGCACCGCCGTGGCCAAAGCCGCTGGCACGTACGACTTCACCGTGGGCGAAGCGCTGGGGACCTGGCAGTTCTATCTGCTGTTCATGATGTTGTTCCTCAACGTCTCCGCCGGCATCATGATCATCAGCCAGGCCTCTCCGATGGCGCAGGAAATGGTGGGCATGTCCGTCTTGCAGGCCGCGGGCATGGTGGGCCTGATCTCGCTCTGCAACGGCCTTGGCCGGGTCTTCTGGGCCTGGGTCTCCGATCACATCGGACGGGCCCGCGTCTATTTCCTGCTGTTTCTGTTCCAAGTGGTCATATTCTTCCTGCTGCCGCGCATCCACGATCTGACGGTTTTCAGCTTGTCGTTTGCGCTGATCGGCCTCTGCTACGGCGGCGGGTTCGGCACCATGCCTTCGTTCACGGCCGATTTCTTCGGCGCCAAGTCGATGGGCGGCATTTACGGCATCATCCTGCTGGCCTGGGGACTTGCCGCCATCCCGTCGCCCATCATGATCGCGCACATTCACCAGAGCCTGGGCAAGTACGCGCCTGCGGTTGACGTGATCACCATCGTAATGTTGTGCTCGCTGGCGCTCCCGTTGATCGCGCGCCGGCCCTCGCGGGAACAGGTGGCGCCTGCCGGATCACCCATGCCTGCGCACCGATAACGCGAGACCGTGAGCGGCTCCGCTATCCCGGCGAGTTCGAGGAATCGATTATCGCCCGCCGCTCGGAGCCGCTCCGGAATCGCCCGTTGGCACTCGGCCAGTGGGATTGCACTTTCCAGCGCAAGGGAGTAGCCTCGTTTTTCGCCCCTCTCCACCTCGCTTGAAAGGAGCCCATCATGGCAACTGTAGCGTCCGCACCATCGATTGATCCGAATGTCTCCACATTTGTCGCTCGAAAACAGAAGATGCTCATCGGTGGGAAGTGGGTTGATGCCGCTTCCGGAAAAACCTTCGCTTCCTACAATCCCGCGACCGGGGAAGTGCTCGCCCAAGTGGCCGCGGGCGACCGCGAGGATATCGACCGCGCAGTAAGAGCGGCGCGCGCCGCATTCGAATCCGGCCCGTGGGCCAAGATGCCGCCCGCCGTCCGCGGCAAGCTGATCTGGAAGCTGGCCGATCTGATCGAGAAGCACCTCGAGGAATTCGCGCAGCTTGAATCGCTGGACAACGGTAAGCCGCTGGGCATCGCGCGCATCGCCGACGTTCCGCTGACCATCGAACATTTTCGCTACTACGCGGGCTGGGCGACGAAGATCGAGGGCAACACAATTCCGCTGATCCTGGCCCCGCCGAATAAATTCCTCGCCTACACGGTTCGCGAGCCCGTGGGCGTGGTCGGCCAGATTATTCCCTGGAACTTCCCGCTGCTGATGGCCGCGTGGAAATTGGGACCCTCGCTCGCCGCCGGATGCACATCGGTTTTGAAGCCTGCCGAGCAGACGCCGCTTTCCGCACTTCGCCTGGGCGAATTGATTCAGGAAGCGGGATTCCCCGACGGCGTCGTAAACATCGTGCCCGGATTCGGCGAGACCGCGGGCGCGGCACTGGCCGCGCATCCGAACGTTGACAAGATCGCATTCACCGGCTCGACGGAAGTAGGCAGGCTCATCATTCAGGCCGCCGCAGGAAACCTCAAGAAGGTATCGCTCGAGCTCGGCGGCAAGTCGCCCAACGTCATTTTTGCCGACGCGGACATCGAGTCTGCCATCCCCGGCGCAGCCAGCGCCATTTTCTTCAACCACGGCCAGTGCTGCTGTGCCGGTTCCCGCCTGTATGTTGAAAAGCAGATATTCGACAAGGTGGTGGACGGCGTGGCCCAGAACGCCGAGAGAATCAAGGTCAAGCCCGGGTTCGAACCCGATAGCGACATGGGGCCGCTCGTTTCCGAAGAGCAATTGAACCGCGTGTGCGGCTACCTCGAATCCGGCTACAAGGAAGGCGCGAAAGCCGTAACCGGCGGCAAGCGGCATGGCGACAAGGGCTACTTCGTCAAGCCCACGGTGCTGGTGAATACGAACGAAAAAATGAAGGTGGTGCGCGAGGAGATTTTTGGACCCGTGGTCACGGCCATTCCGTTCTCGGATCCCTCCGAATTCGTCACCAAGGCGAACGATACGGAATACGGGCTGGCCGCGGGCGTGTGGTCGCGCGACATCAAGAAGGCGCATTCGGTGGCCGCGAAGCTGCGAGCCGGAACGGTGTGGATCAACTGCTACAACGTGTTCGACCCGGCCATGCCGTTCGGCGGATACAAACAGTCCGGATGGGGCCGCGAGATGGGACACGAGGTGCTCGAGCAGTACACGGAAGTGAAGTCCATCTGTTCGGCTTTGTAGGAAACCAAGTTCGGGAGAGCGAGCAAGTCGCCGCACGAGAATCTGAGCTTAGGGGCACGGGCAGCCCGCCGTGCCCCGCTTTTCTTCTGCCGCCGCCGCAATTCGTCCCTTCCAATAGCACCCGCGGTGGTCGTGGACCGCGGGCGATGACGGGGGCAGGTTAATCCGGCCGGCCTATCGAGTGGTATTCGAACCCCAGTTCCCGCATCTTCGTGGGGTTGAGCAGATTGCGGCCGTCAAGCACGAGTGGTCGGGCCATCAGCCCGTGGATGCGGCTCCAGTCGAGTTCGAGGAATTCCGGCCACTCGGTGAGCAAGAACATGGCATCCGCGCCCGAGGCCACCTGGTAGGCGTCCGGACAATATTTCACTTCGGCGAAGACGGCTCGAACATTCGGCATCGCCTGCGGGTCGTAGGCGCGTATGGAACTCCGTTCGGCCAGAAGCCGCTGCAGAATCTCGAGGGCCGGGGAGGAACGGATGTCGTCGGTTTGCGGCTTGAATGTCAGGCCAAGGACTCCCACCTCTTTGCCTTTCAGCACCCAGAGCGCGCGCGTCGCCTTTTCCATAAACCGATCGATGCGGTTCTTGTTGATTTGCTGGATTTCCTTCAGCAGCATGAAGTCCACTCCGGCGCGCTCGGCCAGCCTGTAGAACGCCTCGATTCGCTTGGGGAAAAAGAACCCGCCGAAGCCGATGCCGGCGCGAAGGAACTGAGGTCCGATCCGCGGATCCATGCCCATGGCCCGGGTCACCTCCTCCACGTCTGCGCCGAGGCGTTCGCACAGGTCCGCGAGCTCGTTGGCGAAGGAGATCTTCATCGCTAGGAACGAATTGCTGGCTGGTTTCACGAGCTCCGAGCTGATGATACTGGTCACCACGAACTTGGGAGGCGCTACGGGCGGGCAGTTCCCATCGTGAACCGGGCAGGGGAAATTCTGTTCCAGGATCGGCTGATAAATCACCCGCATCTTCTCCGCCGCGGACAGCTCGCTCACTCCCACCACAATGCGGTCCGGATGCAGGAAATCGAAGACTGCGCTGCCTTCGCGCAGGAATTCGGGATTGGATACCACCTGGAACTTCGCTCCGCCTCCCTGGCAGTAAACCTCAAGCGCCCGGCGGAGCTCTTCACCCGTGCCCACCGGCAACGTGCTCTTTTCGATCACCAGCTTTGGCCGGCTCGACTTGCTCGCGATGACCCGGGCGACCGCATCAATGGCGGATAGGTCGGCATCGCCGCTTTCAAGAGGTGGAGCGCTGATGCAGATAAAGATAGCTTCGGCTTGCGCGGCCGCCGCGGCTAGGTCGCCAGTAAAGTCCAGCCGTTCGTCAGAACAGGTCGCGGCGAGGAGATCGGCCAGAAGCGGCTCGTGGATGCGTACTCGGCCGGGCATAAGCGCGCGCACGCGCTCCGGGTCCGCGTCCACGCACGTAACCCGATGACCGACGGCCGCCAGACAGCCGCCCGTTACCAGCCCAACATCGCTGCAGCCAACAATGGCAATCCGCACTGCCGCCTCGCATCAAAAACGTAGCCCTCGCACCGGAAGGAATCTGATTTTCCCTGAAGTTGGACGGAGGAGAAAGACCTCATCTCGGCTGGGACGAGAGCTGGTAACTATCCTTCTCGTCTCATTTCCTAGTACAAGACCACATGGACGCACGGTGGCTGTTTGGCAACATTGCCTTGCAAGCCCGAAGCTAACAGGGGCCGTCCGGCGTGATATTGTTGTTTATCGCAGCCTTTGGGGGACATCATTGCACCGCGGGAGGAGGATATGAGGAAGATTCTGTCAATCCTGCTCGGGCTGGCCTTTGGAACCACTCCGTTGTGGGCTTCTTTGGGTCAGTCTGAGGCCTCGGTTCATGAGGATCAACAACACATGGCGGGTCAGTTGAAGAGCGCGACCTTCAACAATTACACCGTCCACGAGATTACCGCTGCGGGCGGCATGGTCGTCCGGGAATACGTCTCGCCGACGGGCATGGTGTTCGGCGTTGTTTGGGAAGGAACGACGATGCCGGATCTTCCGCAGTTGCTGGGTCCCTACTTCCCCCAATTCCGGGATGCCGTGGCCGCAACTCATCGCCATCGCGGGCCCGTGTATGTTCAAGCTGGCCAGTTGGTGGTGGAATCCGGCGGGCACATGCGCGCATTCCGGGGCCGCGCCTACATCACCAATCTGATCCCCGGCAACCTCACCAAGGACGTGGTTCGATGAAGGCACAACGGAAGATGGCGGGCAATCTAGCGTCTCTCGGCTTCGCTCTTGCGCTCGTGGCGGGGCTCTTCACTCTCCCGGGATGCAGCCGTGGGCTCGGCAGCTCGAGCAGCACTGGCGGCGGGGGAGGCACCGGTGGTGGTACCGGCAACAGCCTGGCCATCGCGGTAAACGCTGGGCCAGCAAACAATGACGTGAATACACCGCTCGCCAGCGTCACGATTTGCATTCCGGGGACGTCGAACTGCCAGACGATTACGGATGTTCTGGTGGACACCGGATCCAATGGCCTGCGGGTCCTCGAGACGCAGGTTACTATCCCTCTTACGAATGCGACGGATACGAACGGTAATCCGCTCGGGGAATGCGCGATGTTCGCCGACGGTTCTTTTCTATGGGGTTCGGTGTCGACCGTGGATATCACGCTGGCCGGTGAAAAGGCATCCGCTGTGCCCATCCAGATTATCCGGACCACAGGGTCTGTGGGCTTCCCCTTAGTGCCGAACACCTGCAGCGGCAACGGAACGGATGATGGCAATGTGTCGGCGCTGGGCGCCAACGGCATCCTTGGAGTCGGGCTCTTCAAGCAGGATTGTGGCGTCAACTGCGTCTCCACTCCGCCTGCCAATATGTACTACGACGCAGGCGCCGCCTGCACTCAGGCGAGCTGCGCCCTCATCGCCGTACCACTTGTGAACCAGGTGCAAAATCCTGTTTCGTTGTTTGCCAAGGACAACAACGGCGTGCTGGTCTCGCTCCCATCCGTCGGCGCGACCGGGGCTGTGTCAGTTTCCGGCTCGCTCATTTTCGGCATAGGGACTCAGAGCAATAACGCGCTGGGCACCGCCAAGGTCTATACCACCGACGGGCTTGGCCACTTCACCGCCACCTTCACTCCCCCCGGTGGCGTCGCCACAGGCTATCCGCAGAGCTTCATTGATTCCGGATCGAATACATTCGCTTTCCTTGATGCCGCGACCAGTGGTCTCACGGACTGTAGCACACTCGTCCCACCTGGTCCCGCTGGGTTCTACTGCCCCGCATCCTCGACGAATTTCACAGTCACGAACACCGGAAACAACGGCGTAAACGCACCGGTCATGTTCAGCATTTTCAGTGCCCAGTCGCTGTTTACTGCCAATCCCACCTTTACGGCTTTCAGTAATCTGGGATCTCCATTTGCAGGCGCATTTGATTATGGACTACCGTTCTTCTACGGAAGGTCCGTGTTCGTGGGCATCGAGGGACAGACCACGCCGGGAGGAACGGGTCCATTCTTCGCCTACTGATTCGGATGGATGACAGGCTCGGGACTCGGTGGGACGGACGCTGAGTCCCAGCACAGTCAGTGCGGGGTCCATTGCGGATGATCCGCGAACAAGCCGGCGACGTAGCCAGTCTGGTAAGCAACATAAAACCCGAATCCCAGGCTAATCACTCCTGACGCAACTCGCATCGACCAGTCCAGGCGCCGTGAGAATCTGTTGGCGTAACTGAGCGGCACACTGATGGCCGTCGTGATGAGCATCATGCCCGCAATCGTCCCTAGACCGAAAATAAGCAGATAGGCTGCAGCCCAGCGGGGATCGCGAATCGTCGTCAGAACCAGCAGGGCAACAGCGGCGGAGCCGGCCAGCCCGTGCACAAGCCCCACCACCAGCGGCCTGGCGACTTGGTAAAAGCCGAGCCCGCCCAAATGTCGATCGAGCCAATTGAGCGGTGTGTGCCCCAGGTCGTGCGAATGCTCCTCACCATTGAGGGCGTGCCCGTGCGTGGAGTCGCCGTGGCTGTGAGGCGGTGCGGGCGGGCGAGCCTCCGGCGAGTGAGAGTTGGCGAAATTGCCCTGGATCCACTGGAGCATCCCCATAAGGTTCATAACCCCCAGCAGAATAAGCATCAGCCCCACCGTGAATTCCATGGAGAGGCCCACGCGCGCCGGAATGACCCATCCGAGTAGGATGATCATGCCGCCAACGCCCAGAATCGTAAGCGTATGGCCGACTCCCCACAGGGCCCCGATCAAAAGCGCCTGCTTAGAACCGCGATGGCGGGTCACAATGGTTGTGACCGCAATGACGTGGTCGGGGTCGGTGGCGTGCCTCATACCCAGGAAAAAACCCAGGGCCACGATGGCGACGAAGCTAGCCATACTGTTTTCGAGGCGCCCACGGGCCTCGCGTCGCGGCAGCTTAGCACGACCTGATGGGAATAAACTGAAGTTCAGCTTGGCACTCTTGAAGCCATTCGGCCATTCACAGGGACAGTTGAGAAGCGCGGGACGATCGGCACGAGCGAAGGGATTCAGCACATTGGACCAATTGGGCGCTTGACTCTGGCTAATTCCTTGCAGCCCCGTAGTGGAACCCCGGTACCATTTTCGTTCCCTGCCCAGGGTATAAGTTGACATTCCACTGCCCCAAAAATAACATCGCATGTTGAAGTGCGGGGTGGAATCGAGAGCGCAATCTCCCTCTGAGCCCGGGGACGCGGGATTGCGGAAACTCGCATTGGACAACTCGTTTCTAGACTTTCATAGAGATCTTCAGATGTGCTGGGGGTGAGGGTGACCAGCGGGAAAGTATTGAACGCTCATGCGTTATTGAGCGTAGGGGATCCGGGGAACGAGGCCGGTGGGAAGAAGCCTCGCCATGCCCCAATCATCCGGCAGGCTCTGCACACTTGCTTGGTCGCGCTGGTCGTTCTCTTCTGCGCCGTCAATTTAGCGTGCTCTGGCGGCCTGGGAATCGCAGGTGGGAGCCCTGGCCAGGGATCGGGCCCGGCTGCCCCGCCCGCAGTCACCGTCGCGATTTCACCCTCTGAGGTAGAGGGTGGTCAAACCGCTTCCATCATGGTGACGTTTTCACCGGCAGTCCCCGCAGGCGGCTTGACGGCCACGCTTTCCACCGATAGCCCGCTCGTGGTAACCCTTCCAAATCCTACGTTAATGGTTGCGGGCGGAGCTACGTCGACCATGTTCACCGTGACCGCCGCCGCGGTTAATATGCAAACCACAGTACACATCTCGGCAGCCGTGACAGTCGGTGGGAAGACGTCGTCGGGATCTGTGCCTCTTATCGTGGACCCCACGACCTCGGCCCAAGTTCAATCCGTCACGGTTAATCCGACGACCGCGGAAGGTGCGCAGACAGTGACTGGGACGGTCACTCTCACAACGGCGCCCACCACTCCTGCGGTGGTGCAACTTTCCAGCAGCCCTCTCAACCTTGTGATGTTTGTCTCTTCGAGCGTTCCCATCCCCGCCGGCCAAACCACGGGTACGTTTTCGTTGATGACGTCACCGGTCACCTCGCAGACGCCGGTTATGATCACGGGAACATTGAACAGTCCGGCTTCCGCGACTCTGACCTTGCAGCCGCTCCAGGTGACCTCATTAGCCGTGGCTCCCGGCACGGTGGCCGGCGGTCAGCAAGCGACTGGCACAGTGACACTGGGGGGACCAGCACCCGCGGGTGGGACCACGGTGAATCTCTCGAGTACGAGCAACAGTGCGACGGTGCCTCTCACGGTGACGGTCCCTGCCGGTCAGACGTTTACGTCTTTCTCGGTCGGATCGACTCCGGTGTCGGTCCAGACACCAGCTACAATCTCGGCCTCGCTTAATGGGAGCCTTAAGGTAAGCACGCTCACCATCAACCCACCCGCCGTTACCTCCCTCACTTTCAATATAAATCCCTTGAACGCCAGTTCTGGCCAGATGGTGACGGGGACAGTGACTTTGAACGCCAACGCGCCTGCGGGGGGGGCGACCGTAAGTCTCACAAGCGTTCCAGCTAACTCAGCTGCGTTTCCGCTTCCCGTTCCCCCCACTCTCAATTTTCCCGCAAACACCAGCGTTCAGTCATTCGCAGTCGTCGCGGGCGCAGTAGGCTCCCCCACGCCGGTAATGATCACCGCTACCGCCACAATGGGCGGCACGGGCTCGGCGAACGCCACGGTGACTGTTTTGCCGCCGCCTGTGGTCGAGGTGAGCTTTGTCCCCGCGAACGTTGTAGGTGGAAGCCAATCTACAGGGACCGTAACCATCAGCGAGACAGCGCCACCGGGCGGGGTGTTCGTCAACTTGAGTATTACGAATGTTTCTCCTGCTGGTACATCACCCGTCACGCTGCCGGCTTGCGCCTGCGCCACGGTCCCGGCAGGAAGCAGCACAGGGACGTTTACAGTGACAACGACAACTGAGCCCGTTCCGACAACCGTTACGGTGTCTGCGAGTTCCGGATCCAGCTTAAACGTCGCTGGAACTCTCACGGTGGTTCCGCCCACGATCACGTCGTTCCTGCTGAGTCCCGGCTCGGTCACTGAACCAACGCCATCGGTCGGAACGGTGATCCTGACTGGCCCTGCTCCAGCGGGCGGTGTGACGATTTCCTTGGCGAGCGACAACACGAACGCGGCAACGGTCCCGGCCCCACCCAGCCTGACGATCCCCGCCGGGAAGAGCACGGGCACGTTCAATGTCACCCCGCAGTACGTCTCCTCAACTGCGACGGCAAACATCACTGTCACGCTGACCGCCTCTAATTTCATGTCCGCCGCGCTGATGGTCAATCCGCCGATTGTGATGACGCTGAACATTAGCCCCGCAAACGTAGTTTCCGGCCAGCTGACTACCGGGACGGTTGTGCTCAGTGGGAACGCGCCCGCCGGCGGACTCGTGGTGAGTTTGACGAGCAGCAATTCGGCTGCGCTTCCGGCGCCAACGCCTCAGTCTGTGACCATCCCTGCCGGCCAGAGCAGCGCGACGTTCTCTCTTACCGCGGCTACGGTGGCAAGTTCCGCGCAGGCGACGATCTCAGCCACAACGGTCACGAATTCAACTCCCTTTGCCTCGAATGTTGTGACCGTACTGCCGCCCACGATCATGGTGACCGCAGTCAAGCTCAACGGTGGGACTTCGCCGGTCACGGTACTCGGCGGCATGAACCCCACGGGAACCGTAACCATCAGTCCGGCGGCACCGCCGGGCGGGATCTCCATCCCCCTGAGCTTGAGCCCTTGCCCTGGTCCTGCGATGTTATCCGGCGCATGCAACGGGACTGTCACCGTTCCGGCGGGCAGCACTACTTCCCCGTCGTTTGCGGTCACGACCGTGGGCGTAGCGACGCAGACCCCCGTCATGGTGACGGCGACACTCCCGACGGGCAGCGCGAGCAATACGGTGACCGTGAACCCTGCAGCGATTATGTCGTATACGTTGAGTTCTAATTCGGTGACCGGTGGCACCAACGTGACTGGCACTCTGGCCCTGACTGGTCCGGCACCTCCGACCGGTTTGACCGTCAGTCTGTCGAGCACAAACACCGCTGCAACCGTCCCAGCCTTCATCATTTCTGGTGGCGGAACCAGCGGGATATTCACGGTCACCACGACTGCCGTGGCTACGAGTACGTCCGGAAATATTATTGCCACGCTGCCTAGTTGCACCGCCATGCCATGTCAAGCGGGGACCTCAGCGACTGCCAGCCTGACGGTGATACCCGTAGCGCCTTCGATGACCGTGACCTCCGTAAACCTCAGCACTAGTCCCGCGACAATGCCGGTCGCAACCCTTGGCGGAGCCACGCCCTACCCCACTGGAACCGTAACCATCAGTTCATCCGCCCCCGCAGGCGGGATCACCGTGTCGTTGGGCGTGAGCGTTATTTCGGGTTGCGACCCTGTCACGTTGTCCGCCATGAGTGTGATGGTTCTTGCCGGGAATACGACTTCACAGCCATTCACGCTGACGACCGTAGGCGTGGCGGCGTCGACCAGTGTCACGGTGATGACCACGCTCGGCAGCAGCAACGCCAGCAGCACATTGACCGTCAATCCGGCCGTCATTTCGACATTCACGTTCACTCCAAATTCGGTCACTGGTGGAACGAGCCCCAACCCTGTTGGCAAGGTGAGTTTGAACGGGCTGGCGCCCCCAGCCTGTGCGGCCACGGCATCGGTTGGAGGACTGACCGCCAACCTGATGAGCAGCAATGCGGGTGTGGTAACGGTTCCAATGAACTTCGCCATCGCTCCCGGGGCGTCCAGCGGCACGTTCAATGTCACAAACACATTCGCCGTGTCCAGTAGCACGGCCGTGACTGTCACCGCCACGCTGCCTAGCGGCGCCTCCGGCGGCGGCCTGACGGTGATTCCGCCGGTCGTTACTTCGCTGTCCTTTAACCCTATGAACGTAGCTTCCGGGCAGATGACGACCGGGACGTTTACGCTCACCGGAACCCCGCCCGCGGGCGGAATCATGGTAGGGCTGAGTAGCAACCCGACTGTCGCCGGTTTACCTTCGCCGGTGACGGTCTTACCGCCCCCGAATTCCCCGACTTTTAAGGTGACTGCTGGAATGGTGACTAGCGCAACGCCGGTCGTCGTGACTCCGACACCGCCCGGAACAATGTCCGCGGCGGGAACGTTTGTCGAGATGCCCGAGCTCACGTTGTCGGGCTGCATGGGGATGCCGGAAACCTGTTCATTCACTGGTACGCAGGTTTCGCTAGCGAGCGCGGCAATACCGGTCACCCTTACAAACAACTCGAGCTCCAGCGTGACGATTCAGAGCATCGCCTTCGCCGGGACAAACACGGCCGACTTTTCGCCGCCCGCTGCAGGCACTACCTGCACGAATGGGCTGGTCCTGGCGGCAGAGCCCGGTCCGGGGAACACGTGCGTGATTGATCTGACTTTTACGCCCAGTCAGGGGGGCAACCGCACAGCGATGCTTACCGCGACGAGTACAGACGGCAGCATGGCAACGATCGATCTCATGGGCACCGGATTTCACTGGGTGCACTTGACTTGGTCTGAGTGTGCGCCTGGGCCTATGTGTCCCGCAGTGAACAACTTTAATGTTTACCGAATAACCGTTCCCACTGGCACGGCCATGTGCCCAGCCGCTGGCTACGCTAAGCCGACCCTTAATTCGTCTCCCATTGTGTATTCGCTAATTCCGTCGTTTGACGACCTGACTGCATCGGCAGGCACTACCTTCTGCTATGCGGTTACTGCAGTGAACGGCGCCGGTGAGAGCCCATTTTCTGTGCCTACCTCCCCCGTTGTCATTCCTTCCCCATAGCTAGAAACCTCAAGCTTGGCCTACCATGTGGAACCTTGCCTCAAGGAGTGCCTGGAAGCACCCATGGCACTTCAAGGCTCCCGGCTCTGATTCCGGACGCGGGAGTTGCTCCCCCCTGAATCAAACTAAAAACTTTTTTTGTTTTGTGTAGTCTGTTGGCATTGTCGCGCTCGCCCACGCAGTTCGGCCGACCCCACGCCTCCGCTAACATATGTATAATCAATATGTTGCACCGCAGAGGGGATCTGCATGTCATTGGCATCGTTCGTGCCTCTAGTTCTGTGTCCGTCGAGTATTTCTGGGAGTTTTAAGGCGGTAGCTTGTTCAAATGCTCCGAGGTAGGCCATGATTGGAAGCCTTGGACAGGGATAAACTGGATGGTCAGCTTGACGACAGAGCAGACTGGACTGCAGGGATGGAACAGCGTACGCGGGGCTGAGCATTCTTTGAGCCCAGCGAGTAGGGGTCCGTGCTTCCCTTGGTTTGCCCTGCAGGTGCGTACGCGCTACGAGAAAAATGTGGCTTCCTACCTCGAAGGCATGGATCTTGAATGGTTCTTGCCGACGTATCAGACTCGGCGGAGGTGGTCGGACCGGATGAAAGAGGTGACGCTTCCCCTGTTCCCCGGATATCTCTTCTGCCGGTTTGATCCGCAGGACCGTCTTCCCATCCTGAAGACGCCGGGGATGATCTCGATCGTTGGAACGGCAAAAGTTCCGACGGCAGTCGACGAAGTAGAGATCGAAGCTCTGCGGCAACTGGTTCTTTCCGGACTTCCCCGACAACCGTGGCCGTTCCTTCAAATCGGCCAGCGAGTGAGAATCGAGCAAGGCTCCCTCTCCGGGCTCGAAGGGATATTACTCCGCCATAAAGGGAAAGATCGGCTGGTGTTATCCGTCACGCTCCTCCAACGGTCCACCGCAGTCGAAATTGACGGCGCGTGGGTGTCTCCAATCCACACGCGTAATCAGGTACGCCCGGCCATGACGCCGCTGAAGCGTTTAGCCGATCCGCTAGGCACGTAGTTCCGCCAGAGAACTTTCCGCGACAGCAGAAATATCTGACCGTTTCCTGGTCCACAGAAGTAACTCACCCGACCCGGCGATAGGCGGGCGACTAGGGGTACAAATGGCACACCGTAACGAGCTCATCGACATTCTGCCCGATTGGAGCAAAGAGAGCCGCTGGACGGGGATCAAGCGACCGTACACGCCTGCGGACGTACTGCGCCTCCGCGGGTCGCTGCAAATCGAGTACACGCTTGCCCGCGTCGGAGCGGAGCGCCTTTGGACTTTGCTGCGCAACGAGCCGTATGTCGCGGCGCTCAGCGCTCTGACGGGCAACCAGGCCATCGAGCAGGTGCGTGCGGGACTGAAAGCGATTTACGCCAGTGGCTGGCAGGCTGCCGCGGACGCGAACAGCGGGCATGACATGTACCCGGATCCGAACCTGTATCCGTCGGAAAGCGTTCCCAACCTAGTGCGCAACATTAACAAGGCGCTGCAGCGCGCCGATCAGATTCACCATGCCGAGGGCCATAACGACACACGGTGGTTTGCTCCTCTGGTGGCGGATGCGGAATCCGGATTTGGAGGAAGCCTCAACGCCTTCGAGCTAATGAAAACGATGATCGAAGCCGGAGCCGCCGGAGTTCAGTTCAAGGACCAGCTCTTCTCAGTCAAGGCTTGCGGCCAACTGCAGGGCGAGGTGGTGGTACCAACGCAGTCATTCATCCAGAAATTGATCGCGGCGCGGCTTGCGGCAGACGTGATGGGTGTTGCCACGCTGATTATCGCGCGCACGGACGCCTATTGCGCCCGTTACCTCGAAAACGATTCCGATCCGCACGACCACGAATTCATGACCGGCGAGCGGCGTAAGGACGGATATTTTGGATTCAGCGGCGGTTTGAACGCCGCGATCGCGCGTGGTCTGGCCTACGCCCCCCATGCGGATCTGCTCCTGTGCGAGACCCCGCGGCCGGATCTGAAGGAGGCCCGGAGATTTGCAGAAGCCATCCACGCCGAGTTTCCGGGCAAGGTGCTGGCGTACAACTGCTCGCCGCCGTTCAATTGGGCGAAGCAACTCGACACGGCCACGATTCGGAATTTTCAGGTGGCGCTGAGCGGGATGGGATACCGGTTCCAGTTCGTGGCCCTGGCCGGCTTCCAATCCCTCAATCAGGGAATGTTCGATCTGGCGCGTGGATACCGCGAGTCCGGAATGGCGGCGCTGACCCGCCTGCAGCAAGCCGAACTGGAGCTCGCTCAGATTTCCGGTTACGAAGCGATCAAGCCGCAGCGCTTTGTCGGCGCCGGATATTTCGACGATGTTGCGCAAACGATTGCGGGAGCCTCGAGCAGCTCGGCGGAGCAGGTACGGCTGACCGAGGAAGAGCAGCGCGCTCTGGCGCAGTGGGCCACCATGCCGAGCAAGACTGCAAATTGATGCGGTTGTGGGCTTTTTTTTCGTACGCAAAGTAAACACGATGGCTGTTGCGCGCCTGGTCTTAGGGAGGCAGTCAACCAGTGGGAATCTCGGACTCGGGACTTCGCGGCCGCTCGACTGAACTGCGTTTAGCTATGGCAACCGAAAGACACGAAACGGTTCTGCATCCGTCCCCAGATGGGAATAAGGAGCCGTTGAGCGAGCATGTTTTCCTTCGGCTGCTGACCATGGAGCGCAAGCGCGCCGAGCGCTCGGGCCGGAGCTTTCTCTTGATCGTGCTCGATGCCACGCAATTGTTCGCGCAATCGCGCACGGCCATGGCTCGGGTGAGCTCCGCGCTGTGCGGCTGCATCCGGGAGACAGATCTGATCGGCTGGCACCGCCAGGACTCCGCGGTGGGAATCATTCTCACCGAACTGGGATCTGCGGACCGCAGCGCCATCCGGCGAGCACTGCTCGACACATTGACTTCGACTCTGAAGAGCAAAATTGGTTCCGAGCAAGCCGACCAAATTCTGATTTCGTTCCATTTTTTCCCGGGGGAACACTCCGATCACAAGGGTGGACCGTCGGTCGACAAGAAGCTGTATCCCGACCTGCACTGGGAAAGCAAGTCGAAGCGCGCGTCGCGGCTAGCCAAGCGCGCAATCGACATCGCCGGCAGCCTGGCGGCGCTGCTGATCCTCTCGCCCGTGTTTGCGGTGATTGCCATAGCGATCAAGCTCACCTCCAAAGGCCCGGTGCTGTTCCGGCAAGGCCGCGTGGGCCAGCACGGTGAGGTCTTCCAGCTTCTGAAGTTCCGGTCCATGCGCACAGATAGCGACCAGCGCGTGCACCGGGAATTCGTGAATGAATTCATCCGGGGAAGCGTGAACACGTCGCCCTCCGACAAGAAAGTACCCACGGTCTACAAGATCACGGACGACCCTCGGGTTACGCGGCTCGGCGCGCTCATTCGCAGGACCAGCCTGGACGAGTTGCCTCAATTCTGGAACGTGCTGCGGGGTGACATGTCCCTGGTGGGGCCGCGGCCGCCGATCCCCTACGAGCTGGAGTCCTACCGGACATGGCACAAGCGCCGGATCTTTGAGGTCAAGCCGGGGATCACCGGCCTGTGGCAGGTGCACGGACGCAGCCGCACTACCTTCGACGAAATGGTGCGGCTAGACCTGCGGTATGCGCGAACTTGGTCGTTGCTGTTGGACCTTAAGATCTTAATTCAGACGCCACGGGCGATCTTTACGGGCCAGGGCGCCTACTAGGTGGCCCGTTTGTCATCCGGCCTTTTGCATAACACAGTCGTGATGTTTCGATTTTGCGAATCGATGTTGCAGTCGGCAAGCAGCAACGGACCATTTCTTGAACAACGTTTCATAATCCCCCGCTCCACGGAGACAGCATGAATCCTGAATTGGACAACCAGACCCTCCCCTTTGCTGGTGCCCCCTACGCCAGCATCCCCACATCATCGGTGGGGAAGAATCTGCTCCGCTTTGGCGTAATCGGCTACGGTTACTGGGGCCCTAACGTGGTGAGGAACCTTCACAGCTTGGAAGGCTCGCAGATCGTGACGATCTGCGACCAGAGCACCAACGCGCTCAAGCGTGCCAAGCAGCTCTATCCGCACGTGGACATGAGCCGGAACAGCGAAGATGTGCTGAACTCGACAGAGATCGACGCTGTGGCAATCGTGACGCCGGTGTGGACGCATTACGAGCTGGCGAAAAAGGCGCTCATGAACGGCAAGCATGTCTTCGTGGAGAAGCCGCTGACCTCGAGCGTGCAGCAAGCCGAAGATCTCATCGAGCTGGCCGAGCGGAAGAACCTGAACATCATGGTGGACCATACCTTCCTGTTCACCGGCGCAGTGCGCAAAATCCGGCAGCTCATCGACGACGGGATACTCGGCGATCTCTACTACTACGACTCGACGCGCGTGAACCTGGGTCTCTTCCAGCACGACATCAACGTAGTTTGGGACCTTGCGCCGCATGATCTTTCCATCATGGACCACGTGATCCGCGCGAGGCCGGAAGCGATCGTGGCCACGGGCGAATGCCACCTGAACGGGTTTGTGGATGTGGCCTTCATCACCGTGTACTTCCCCCAAAACATCATCGCGCACATTAATGTCAACTGGCTTTCTCCCGTGAAAGTGCGCACCACCCTGATCGGCGGTGAAAAGATGATGCTGGTGTGGAATGACCTGGAAGTCGACGAGAAGATCAAGGTGTACGACAAGGGCGTACAGATGACCAACAACCAGGGCGTGTACGACCTGCTTGTAAGCTACCGCACCGGCGACATGTGGTCTCCCAAGGTGGAGCAAGCCGAAGCTTTGAAGGTTGAGCTCAACCACTTCCGCGAGTGCATCATCAGTGGCAAGCGGCCCTCGAACGACGGCATCGCCGGCCTACGCGTCGTGAAGATGCTCGAGGCTGCCGACCAATCCATCAAGGAGAAGGGGAAAGCGATCCTGCTATGAACGAATACTGCGCTATCAAAGACGACGTCAAACTCGGCAAAGATGTCCGCCTGTCAAAGTTCATCAACCTGTATGGCTGCGAGATCGGCGACGGGACGAAAATCGGGGCGTTTGTGGAGATTCAAAAGAATGTCAAGGTCGGTAAGAATTGCAAGATTTCGAGCCACACCTTCATCTGTGAAGGCGTGACCATCGAAGACGGCGTCTTTATCGGCCACGGTGTCACCTTCATCAACGACGCGTATCCCCGTGCCACCACGGATGGCGGTGAGCTCCAGACCGAGCAGGATTGGAAGGTCGAACCCACTTTCGTTAAGCGTGGCGCTTCCGTTGGTTCCGGTTCCACCATCCTCTCCAAAGTTGTTATCGGTGAGCGGGCCATTGTCGGTGCAGGCAGCGTCGTGACCCGCGATGTGCCCGACAACGCCATCGTTGTTGGAAACCCCGCGCGCGTTCGCAGGTATATCGCGCGAGAAACGAGCGTAACGAAATGAATTCTCAGCCTAAAGTTCCGTTTGTAGATCTCATCACTCCGCATATGGAGATGCGCGACGAGCTTGTCTCCGTACTGGACGAGGCGCTCCGCAAGGGCGGATTCATCGGTGGTCCGATGCTGGAAGAGTTCGAGCGTGAATTTGCGCGCGCCTGTGACACGAAATACTGCGTCGGCGTGAGCAGCGGCACGGATGCCCTTCGCTTCGCATTTGTTGGAGCGGGAATCCAACCCGGCGACACCGTGGTTACCGTTCCGAACACCTTTATCGCCACGACCGAGGCCATAACTCAGGCGGGGGCGCGCTTCGACTTTGTGGATGTTGACGAGCGCACCCTGAACATGGACGCCACCAAGCTCGAGGAATACCTCCTGGACCGTTGCTACATAGATCGCAGCAGGGGCAAAATCACGAGCCGCAGAACCGGCAGTTCGGTGACAGCCGTTGTGCCCGTGCATCTCTATGGGCAAACCGTGGACTTGGATGCAATCCTGGAGTTGGCTGAGCGGTTCCGCTTGGTGGTGGTCGAGGACGCCTGCCAGGCCCACGGCGCAGAGTATCGCTCCAGTCGGGATGGCCGCTGGAAGAAGGCGGGGTCCATGGGCGCGGCCGCAGCGTTCAGCTTTTATCCGGCCAAGAATCTCGGCGCCCTCGGAGAAGCCGGGGCCATCACCACCGACCGTGAAGACATCGCTCAGGTTGCCCGCAGGCTGCGGCAGCACGGCGAGTTGAAGCGCTATCATCACGAGAGTGAGGGATACAACGGTCGGCTGGATGCCATCCAGGCAGGCTTTCTGCGCGCAAAACTGAAGCACCTTCCGGCCTGGGTTGAGGGGCGGCGCGATGCTGCCGTGCGCTATCGCGAACTGCTCACGCCTCTCGAAGAAAAATTGCAGCTCCCTTACGAGCCGGACTGGGCTAAGTCCGCGTACCACCTCTATGTCGTGCGAACTGCAAATCGCGAGGCCCTGCAAAAGAACCTGACCGAAGCCGGAATCGGCACGGGCATCCACTACCCCATACCCCTACACCTTCAGCCGGCCTACCGCCATCTGGGGTACAAAGAGGGCGATTTCCCGGTGGCGGAAAAGGCGGCCAAAGAAATCCTCTCCCTGCCCATGTATCCGCAATTGGTGTTCGAACAGCAGCGGGAAGTGGCAAAACAACTGGTCTCCTTCTTCGAGGCCGACCTTTCGCTGGCCGAACGCTAGATCGCCCTTCCGACATCTCAATGATGCCGGGCGTGCGCGACGCGACGCTTCCGGCCGCTTCCAACCCTGCGTCACAAGTCCCGCCCCGAAGATTCGGCGCGGGTCGACGCTCGTATCCTCTCTGGCGGGATTCCCCACTCGCGGCAGGGGAGGTTCCAGACTCGCCTCCACCTTTTTTGGAGAAGGAGCGGGCCAAAATGGGGAAAAGCCAAGCCTCCCACAGGTGAATAATTCGTATGACTCCTTCTTTAGCGCTGTTCGCCTGGTTGGTGCTACTCGTGGGGCTGCTGTATTTCGACCCCGCCAAGGAGCCGAGGACCTCGCCTGCCTTGTGGGTGCCGGTAATCTGGATGTTCATCGTCGCATCCAGGCTGCCCTCGCAGTGGCTCAGCGGCCGGATAGGCCAGGTGGGCCAGTCACTTGAGGAAGGGAACCCGGTCGACCGCACCATCTTATCGGCTTTGATCCTGCTCGCGATCCTGACCCTGATCTCGCGATCGTTCCAGTGGGGCAAGTTCTTCGCGCGCAACACTGCGCTAGTGGCCTTCGTGACGTTTGCACTGGTGAGCGTCTGTTGGTCCGACTTCCCGCTGATCGCTTTGAAGCGGTGGGTTCGCGACCTGGGCAATTATTTGATGGTGATTGTGGTTCTCACCGATCCCCGCCCGCTGGAAGCTCTCCGTACCCTGCTCCGGCGCCTTGGTTATCTGCTGATTCCGCTTTCCATTCTGCTTTACAAGTATTTCCCCGGGCTGGGGATGCAATACACGGTTTGGACAGGCGCTCGGATGTTCGTGGGAGCCACGACGAGCAAAAACATGCTTGGCGCTGCGTGCCTGCTGAGTGGCGTGTTCTTTTTCTGGGACACGGTGACGCGGTGGGCCGAACGGAAGGATCGTCGGACCAAGCGGATCCTCGTTTTGAATTTCGCGTTTATCGGTATGACGCTCTGGTTGCTGCATCTGGCCGATAGTGCGACTTCCCGCGTTTGCATGGCGATGGCCTGGTTGGTGATTGTGGCTGCTCAGAGCAAATGGGCTGAGCGCCATTCCGGCCTCCTGAAAGCGCTGATTCCGGCGTCCTTCTGCCTCTATCTGATTTTGGCTTTTGGTTTCGGCCTGAACGGGCAACTGGCCAGCCAAGTTGGCCGGGATCCGACGCTCACGGACCGGACTTTAATCTGGAACATCCTGCTTGGCATGCATACCGATCCACTCTTTGGCACTGGATACGAAAGCTTCTGGCTGGGCCCCCGGCTCGATTACATCTGGGCGCAGTTCGGAGGTATCAACGAATCGCACAATGGTTACCTCCAGGTCTACCTCAACCTGGGGCTCATCGGCGTTTTCCTTCTTGGTGTATTCCTGATGGCCAGCTACCGGACGATTTGCAGGGGCCTCAAACCCTTTTCCAGCCTGGCCTCGCTCAGTACTGCCCTCTGGACTATCTTGCTCTTCTATAATATGAGTGAGGCAGCCTTCGGGGGTGGTTTGCTGTGGGATGCGCTCCTGGCCGGTGCGATCTCCATCCCAGCGCGAGCCGCGCAGCGGGCAAGCGCTTTGCCCGCACCCGAGTATGCCTTGGCTGCGTCCAATCCCAGGTAGCCTTTGGAAACGACGAGTTTTCGGAGGTCGTGAAGTGCCCGGCCGCTGGCAGACGGGAATCTGCTTTTAGAACACGCTTGGGGATTGGGGAACACACAAGCTCAAGGGCCTCGTTGGAGGACTGTAACGCGCAGCTTGCGTCAGTTCTCGCAAAAATTGGTTGCAAGCGAACCCAGCTGATGGCGACGGACGGCCAACCTGGGAAGTGTAGGTGATACATGGAGCTTTACGGCAAAGAAATCCGGACCCGCGGAAGGGTTATTCGAATTGCCTTTCTCGACGGAGAGGGTTATCAGTTTCTGGAGGATCCCGAGGCAGCGGTCGAAGCCCTCCGACAATCCGGAACCCGGACTGACCTGTTTACGTTCATCCAGAAGATCTCGGACACCTCGCCAAAATACCAGTTCCCGATGGAGTGGGACAACCTGGCTGTCCTTCCCGTTTCGACCTTTGACAACTGGATGGCGAAGCAGATCGATTTCAAGGTCCGCAACAAGATTCGGAAAGCGGGGAAAAACGGTGTGGTCGTGCGGGAGGTGCCGTTCGACGACGCGCTCATCGAGGGGATCTCGGCCATTTACAATGAGTCGCCGGTACGGCAAGGGAGGCGGTTCCCGCACTACGGCAAGGACCTTGATACCTTGCGCAGGATGAAGGCGACTTGGCTTGATCGAGCCATCTTTATTGGCGCATTCCTCGAAGACCAGTTGATTGGCTTCATCAAGCTCGTCAGCAATGAGGATCGCAGCCAGGCGGGCTTGATGCACATCCTGTCCATGATTCGGTTTCGTGACAAAGCGCCGACGAATGCGCTGATCGCCCAGGCTGTTCGGTCGTGCGCCGAGCGGGGAATTCCATATTTGTGGTACGCGAATTTCTCCTACGGCAAGAAGGAAGAGGACAGTCTTGCGGAGTTTAAAAGGCACAACGGATTCCAGAAAGTTGAACTGCCGAGATACTATATTCCGCTCACCCTCGCGGGCCGAATGGCGCTGCGCGTGGGCCTTCACCATGAGATTGTTGGTCAGATTCCCGAGCCGGTGGCCGCTGTCTTCCGCAAAATCCGCCGGCGCTGGTACGCAAGAAGATTTCCCGGCCTGCAAAACGCGTAGCAACAAATTCCACCCGGTATTGAGCGCTCATGCCCGGACTAGTAGGTGTCGTAAGCGGGATGCCGCGTGAAATGGCGGAGCGAGAACTTCTCCATATGTTTGAGGCTCTGTGTCACAGGACATTCCGCGCGACCGGTGGGCGGGGGGAGAGATTGCTGATGGCGCAGGCAGAGTGTGCGGCGGGAATCGGTGCTAGACCGGAAATCCCGGATCAGTCCCTTAGCTTTCAAATTGAGACAGCGCCCGTGGCCGGAGACATTTGAACTGAATCGGTGTAGACCCGAACTGAAGAGGGAGACTTTCGAACCTGTCCATGCGATCCGCCCGTCATTTTCTTGCCGCACTTATTTTCTTGGGCCTTACGGGCTCGACTCTCTCGCTCCCTGCGAATGCCGAAAACCAAAATGCGCCACACCAGTTCGTCGTGCAAGACGGCCAATTTGTTCTTGATGGTAAGCCCTTCCGGATCATCTCCGGGGAGATGCACTATCCGCGCATTCCCCGCGCCTACTGGCGCGATCGCTTCCGCATGGCCAAGGCCCTGGGCCTAAACGCCGTCACGACCTACGTCTTCTGGAACGTGCACGAACCTCGCCACGGCGAATACGACTTCTCCGACAAGAACGACGTTGCCGAGTTCGTTCGTGAAGCCCAGGAAGAAGGCCTCTACGTCATCTTGCGTCCCGGCCCTTACATTTGCGCCGAATGGGAATTCGGCGGGTACCCCGCCTGGCTGCTTAAGGATCGCTCGATTGTCGTGCGCAGCAGCGACCCCAAATACGTTGCCGTCGCGGACCACTGGATCAAGCGCCTTGGTCAGGAATTGGCACCTTTACAGATTGGCAATGGCGGCCCGATCATTCTCGTTCAGGTGGAAAACGAATACGGCTCCTTTGGCGACGACCACGCCTACATGGACCAGCTCCGGCAAACCCTGCTCGATGCGGGCTTCACAAAGTCGCAGCTCTACACCGCCGACCCGCCCGACGCTGTTGCTAACGGCTCGCTTCCCGAACTGCCCGCGGGCATCAACTTCGGCGGGTGGGACCCGTATTCTGCGGAGAGGTCCTTCGCCACGCTCAAGCAGCTTCGTCCCAATGGCCCCTTCATGAACAGCGAATTTTGGGCGGGCTGGTTCGACCACTGGGGCAGCCCACACTCCTTTACCGACACGGCGAAACAGATTTCCAATCTGGAGTGGATGCTCCGCCAAGGTTACTCTGTCAGTCTCTACATGTTTCACGGGGGAACGAGTTTCGGCTGGATGAACGGCGCCAGTAGCGACGGCAACAACTACGAACCGGACGTAACCAGCTATGACTACGACGCCGCGCTCGATGAAAGCGGACGCCCAACGGCAAAGTACTTCGCGTTTCGCGACCTCATCACAAAGGCCACCGGAGCTACGCCGCCTCCCGTGCCCGCCATCGCACCTGCGATCGTCGTCCCTGAATTCGAGCTCACCGAGGCCGTCTCGCTCTGGAAGTCACTTCCGGCGCCTATTCATTCCGACCAGCCGCTCTGCATGGAAGACCTCGACGAGGCATACGGCTACATCCTCTATCGAACGAAGATCAAAGGCCCCGAGGCCGGCGAACTCGTCCTCGATCAACTGCACGATTACGCACAAGTTTATGTCGATGGAAAACTCGCTGGGACGCTCGATCGCCGCCTAGCACAGAACCATCTTCCGCTTGAGGTGAAGGGGTCAGACGCTCAGCTCGACATTCTGGTTGAGAATACGGGCCGTGTGAATGTGACGGTAGCCCTGCGCGGCGAGCGCAAAGGCATCACCAAACAGGTCACTCTTGCCGGCGCGCCCGTCCTTGGATGGGATATTTATCCGCTGCCGATGCTTCAGCCGTCGGATCTGCCTTATTCAGAGGCCGCGTGCGAGGGCGCCTGCTTTTACCGCGGCACATTCAACATCGACGCGCCCGGCGACACGTTCCTCGATACGAGCGCTCTCAGCAAGGGAGAAATCTGGCTGAACGGCCACGCGCTCGGGCGCGTCTGGAATATCGGCCCGCAGAAGACTCTCTACGTCCCCAGCCCGTGGCTGCGCAAAGGGGCAAACGTCGTTGTCGTCTTCGACCTCGATGGACAACCGGGGCGTTTGCTCGTCGGCCGCGAACGACCAATGCTCGGCTCAAGAGCATTGTGGCTGTATTCAAAGATCTCGCTCCACCGACGCCTGTTAGTCTTCCCGGCCGCAGTACTGACCTTACTTGCGGCCTGGCTGATCGCCTGGAGAATCCTTGAGCGAAGGAAACAGCGACTTTCGTAGCTGATGCAGGCTGAGGAGCATCTGAAAAGCTATGCCGGGAATTGTTGGCCTTATCACAAAGATGCCACCGGAGCGAGCTGTGCCGCAGCTCGAGCATATGGTCGAGGCTCTGCGCCACGAGAGCTTCTACGTGACCGGCATGTGGTCGGACGAATCGCTGGGGGTATACGTCGGCTGGGTTGCGCGTAAGGGTTCATTCTGCGACGGAATGCCGCTGCGAAACGAGCGGGGAGATGCTGTGCTGGTCTTTTCCGGAGAGGAATTTCCAGAGCCGGAAACGGTGCAGCGCCTCAAGGAGCAAGGTCACGAGATTGACGCGGTCGGACCATCCTACCTGGTTCACCTTGCCGAGGAAGACCCGTCATTTCCGGCGGGATTGAACGGCCGATTCCACGGCCTGCTGGCGGACCGGGCCCACGGCATGGCTACGCTCTTCAACGACCGCTACGGGATGCACCGCCTTTACATCCACGAGTCCGGGGACGCATTCTATTTCGCCTCCGAGGCAAAGGCGATCCTCGCCGTGCGGCCTGAGCTGCGCCGGTTGGACGCTCGCGGTTTGGGTGAGTTTGTGGCCTGCGGCGCGGTGATGGAAAACCGGACGCTCTTCGAGGGCATCGGCCTCCTGCCGCAGGCTTCGGCCTGGGTCTTTCGGAACGGCACACTCGAGCGGAAGAAGACCTACTTCAGTCCGCGAGAATGGGAAGAGCAAGAAGCGTTGGCGCCAGAATCCTTTTACAGCGAGTTCCGCGAAGCCTTTACACGCAACCTTCCTCGATATTTCAGCGGCCACGAACGGATTGGGATGTCTCTCACTGGAGGGTATGACACGCGGATGATACTGGCCTGGCAGAGGCTCCCAGCCGGCTCGCTCCCCTGCTACACGTTCGGTGGCATGTTCCGCGATTGCCAGGACGTGATGCTTGCGCAGCGATTGGCGGCCATGTGCGGGCAAACCCACCAGGTGATCCACGCGGGGGAGGAATTCCTCTCGCGATTTCCCCACTATGCCGAGCGCGCCGTGTACCTGAGCGATGGATGCGTGGATTTGAGCCGCTCCCCCGACGTTTACATCAATGAGAAAGCGCGGGAGATTGCCCCCGTCCGGATGACCGGTAACTATGGCGGCGAGATCCTCCGCCGGGTGCGCACATTCAAGCCGGAGCAGGCTCTCCCTGGATTGTTCCAACCGGAGCTACTCTCACACGCACGCCGCGCAGGCGATACCTTCGCGAGTAACCTGCTGGGTCACCCGGTTTCCTTTGCCGTGTTCAAGCAACTTCCGTGGAATCACTACGGAATCCTCGCACTGGAGGAATCGCGCATCTCCATGCGTTCTCCCTTTCTCGACAACGATTTTGTCCGCACCGTGTTCCGCGCCCCAGCTCAGGTATTCGTCGGCAACGAAATCTCCAGGCGGCTGATTGCCGATGGCAACAGCGACCTTCTGGAAGTTCCGACAGACCGTGGCCTGGAGGGAGGCCGCGGGCGCCTCTCAGGGGCGGTCTCACACGCTCTCCTCGAGTTCCTATTCAAGGCGGAGTACGGCTACGACATAGGCATGCCCCAGTGGGTGGCCCGGATCGACCATAGCCTTTCAGCACTGCATCTCGAACGCCTGTTCCTTGGAAGACATAAGGTCTTCCATTTCCGAACTTGGTACCGCAATGCACTGGCTGGATACGTTCGAGAAATGCTGCTGGATCCGCGCAGCCTCTCGAGGCCCTACATTGAGCGCAAGGGGTTGGAAGCCATCGTGCGCGGGCATCTTAAGGGCGACCGCAACTACACGACGGATCTCCACAAGGTCTTAGCCCTCGAAATCCTCCACCGCCTGTTCTTGGAGCCTCCAAGAGGGGGTGCCGAAAAACGCCCCAGGACTCCGATAGCTGTCGGCGAGTGTCAGTGAGGGATTCCCTGCGGATTTGTCGGAGGGATAGCGGTTGGTGTATTTGTGGCGAGCGGGTGGGGATATGTGTAGGGCGTGTAATAGGGTGTCGCCCCCCAGGTGTTCGGCGCCGTACAGACGAACAACTCCCCTTGTCCTCCGCTACCGCTTTGGTTCCAGCTTCCTTGGTCCGTGGCCCAGTAGCCGACTCCTGTGGTACAAGTCGAAGGCCGAGAGGCTAGGGTTCCACTGCCCACGCCAACGGTGCCGTTGAAACTCGTGCATCCCGAGGCGCTGGCAGCATTGCACCAGAGGTAGAAGTCTGAATTCGCGAACAGGGCGTCTGGCTCGTAGTTGAGCAAAAACGTGGTACCGGAGAATGTGTCCATCCATTCGTAAACTGGTTCAAGGGCTTCGTTCGGCCAGGAAATTTTGCCAGTGACGGTGTTGACGGCATTCGGGAAATTACCGCTGAGCAATTGCCCCACGCCCTGTCCCGGCTGATCCATGCAACGATAGCCCGTGGATGTGTTGCTGTCCTGGTCCCACCCGCTTATAGGTACGTAATAGGTGACGCCTGTTTGCGTTCCGGCAGAGGTCGTCAGCGTCAAGCTCGTGGCTGAGTTGTAATTGGAAACAGTATACGTGGTCCCATTGATGTTGATGGAGCTCGTGGCCGAGATATGCGACGATCCGCCGCCCCCCGAAGTGACCGAGAACTGCGTGCCCGAAGCCCAGGTGACTGCCGTTCCCGAAGTATTGACCGTGCCGGTCCAGAACGTATTACCGCAGAATCCCCATCCGGTTGGGGTGGGAGACTGAGCATAGGTCAGGTTGTCCCTCCGCATCGAATGGACGGTTAAGAAATTCGTGACTTGTCCACTCACTGTAGTGTTGCCCCAGATAACGCCGGTTCCGCTGCTCACGAAAAACACATTGAAAGCGGTCTGGTAGGGATTGGAGAATGAGTTCCCGTATACTTCCCAAGCGCGGCAACCACGGTCTCGCCCCGAACCCCCAGTTGGATGGGTCTGCACAAAGCCCGTACCCTGATGCTGGATAAATGTATTGTACCGGATTACCCATCTTCCCCCGGAGAAACAGTCGTTGCCGCCGTTGAGAAACTCGTTGCTCTCAAAGTAGACGAAATTGCTGCCGCCGAGGCCGCTGGCAGCTGCCCAGTCCGTATCTCCGAAGGGGTCGGCTACTCCAGTACCCCCAAAGGTTGCCCATCCTGCTCCGGTGGCGCCTTGTATGATGTTGTGGTCAAACACTCCGCTGACCACACCGGAGGTCTGAAAGGCCCGTACATTTATATTGTAAATATGACAATGGTCAACGCGGATTTGCGACGATGTCCCATAGATTCCCAGCGCGCCGTTATAGGTCTGTGTTCCGCTGCCGCTACCCGTCAGGCTTATTCCAGTGAGTCGAAATGTTCCGCTCACCGTGTTGAAACCCATCAAATATGGGTCAGGTCCTGTGTAACTCAATCCGTCGATAATGAGAGTGTTATCAGCACAGCTCAGGTCGTTCGCGCTCGGTGCTCCGCTGCCCGTGCAGACTGTTTGCCCTTGAATGGTCAGGTTCGCTGGGGCGGTGTAGCTTAAGGGCGCAGTCCAAACCACCCCAGCAGGACACGAGGGGATGACCACGACTGGCGCAGAGTATCCGCTTTTGGCCGTAGTCAACGCGGCTTGGACGTCCGTCTCCGCACAGCTTGCGGCGTTGATGGTCTGAGCCTGCGCCGGTGTACCGAAAAGAGCATACAAAAGAGAGGCGAGTAAGAGACACTTCATGATTAAGGTCAACGGTACTCTTCCTTTTGAACGCGACTCCACTGTGACACTCTCGTCGACTGGAATATTATCCAAGCACAATCACGGAGTCAACCGTCCGGGTGGACAGTCCTGGAACAGGGTGCCAAGATGCCTTCCGGACCAGGCTAGGTACCAAACTGCTGGCCGCCCAAGGACTTGATGGCGGCTGCCTCGAGAGACCATTGTGTTCGTTACAGGCAAGCACTACCCGCATACTGGGTCGAGTTTTCCCAGGGTCGGGTCATGCACCCGCCGATCCGCGACACCCGCGGAGTTCACAGCAAGCTGCGGCTATCTTGTATTTCAGCGGTAGTGATTATCTTAGGAGGAGACACAAACAACGTATGAAATCGACAATTTGCCTCGCGGAGGATCGAGAAGTATGCGAGCCAGCCCTAAAACTGCTTCTCTTAAGCCTGAATAGGGACTGCCCTGGAACGGCGATTAATCTCTTCTACCCACCTGCAAAGGAGGGATTTCTCACCTGGATGGAGAGATGTCCGCAAGTGCGCCTTCAGACGGATCGTTTGAAGAGTGGTTGTGGGTGGAACGTAAAGCCCCAAGCCATTATGCACTTAATCGACCAAGGATTTGAGGAAGTCATATGGATCGATTCGGACGTTATTGTCAATCAAACGATACTTCCCATCTTTTCTGGTCTCAGGAGTGGCACTCTTGTGGCCACTGAGCACACGCTCGCGGAAGAGCGCTGCGACGCGAATGCACTTCGAGCTCGCCTGTGGGGACTTCCGGTGGGTAGAGCCCTACCATTCGCGCTGAGTTCAGGTGTGCTTCGTGTCACTAAAAATCACTATCATCTGATGGAGCGATGGTGGGAACTCCTGCAGTCAAACAAATATCAGGACTTTCAAAAAAAAGAGTGGCGACAAAGGCCCGTTCACATGTTAGGGGATCAAGACGTATTGACTGCGCTGCTGACTTCAGAGGAATTCTCGCAAATTCCAATACACATACTTCGAAGGGGAAAACACATTCTTCAGTTTGATGGGGTATTTGGGTATTCGATCGCTGAACGGATGACGAACTTGCTGGGCGAGGGTCCAGCATTCATTCATTCGGGTGCTGGCAAGCCGTGGTCCGAACGATGGCGCGTGGAACCGGCGAATAGTTTGAGGGAGTATATTAAAATGGTGTATTTAGACGTATCTCCATATACTCTTTCAGCATTAAGATTCAAGGAGCAATTGGGGTGCGATACAGAATGGATGGAGCCCCACTTCGTGCTAAGTCGGATTCTGCGGACGCTGGGAATGGGATATCCGGCACTCGTTGGTCTGCCTATGGCGGTCTTTGCTGATCTAACGCGCGTCGTAAGATATATACGAAAATCTCACCGTTCAAATCTTTCTCAGCTGGAAACTAGCGGAACGGAGACTGTTGGTAACGGATAGTAAGTATTTATATTTATATTAAGTTATGATTAATTCTCACGGCAGAGATCATCGCGGCCGGTTTGAATCGTTGTTTGCGTGAATGCTCCCAGACGATGATTTGGATTTGGCGGACCGAGTCGAAGAGATGACAAGAGAGAAGGAAGAGCGGCTTCTGTTCGTATTGAGAGGTGATCAGCCACTGAGAAGCCATTTCCTGAGCGGCCACCGCGGCAAGGTTGAGGGACGCCGTGGGTAGGCATACTGGAGCGCTCCTCGCATCGGAAGGGCCCTTTTTGCAGGGCTATCATGAGTGATATAAAAAGTTTTTTACGTTTACGGTAGTGCGTTGTTGGCAAGCTCTCCGGCGAGATCCGTTTATGTGCTAGGTTCTCAAGTAAGTCTAGTATGTTCAGTAAGATAAGGAGCCTATTCGATTCTTTCCAATTGGTATCTATCGTGCCTTTCTCTTGATGGTATTCGAGTCCGCCTGGGACTAATGAGGCGGTAGCTTGTTCGGGCACGTCCACTGCCGATCTCGGACTTCGTCAATCGGTGGGAATCCTACAGGCTACGAATCCTGCCAAGGAACGTGAGCGTTCTGAACGAGGGCGGGCGCAGAATCAGCCTCGACTATCTTCTCATCCCATTTTCATCAACAACCTGCAATTATTTTCAGCCAGTGGAGCAAAATATACAGGGCATTCCAAGGAGACCAACCAGTGAGTGAAGAAAAGAGCGTGGTTGTCGTCGGACTCGGGGAGGTGGGTCGGCCGCTGTTCCAACTCCTTTCAGAGCACTATAAGGTCACCGGAGTGGACATCGAGCCGCCTTCTCGGCCGATGGGGAAAGTCGACGTCTTGCACGTCTGCTTCCCCTTCGAGATCAAGGATTTTGTGGGCGAAACCGCGCGCTATATCGAAATGTTCCGTCCCGCACTCACGGTGATTAACAGCACGGTGGCGGTCGGAACCACCCGAGCGGTGGCCAAGCGCACGGGCGCCGCATTGGCGCATAGCCCAGTGCGCGGCAAACATGCGCGCATGCTCGAAGAGCTGCGCTGCTATGCAAAATTCGTTGGCGGTATCGATCATTCCAGCGGCGAGCACGCCGCTGAACACTTCCAGGCCGCGGGCTTGAGGACCCAAATCCTGGCAGCCCCGGAAGCCACCGAATTGGCCAAGCTGACCGAGACCACCTACTTCGGCGTGCTGATCGCCTGGGCGCAGGAGGTGGAGCGCTACTGCGATCTCACGGGCCAGTCCTATGAAGAAATCATTTCATTCTATGACGGGATCTCGTTCTTCCCGTCGACGAAGTTCTTCCCAGGAGTCATCGGCGGCCATTGCGTTTTGCCAAACATTAAAATCCTGCGCCGGCTGGGGCCTTCAGATATTCTTCAGGCAATCCAGTTGTCTAACGAAATGAAGATGGGGCGAGAAGCGTGTAAAGGTAAGCTAGGGGCTGCGAGCGGCAATGGGAATGCCACAGAACAAAGCCCTGATGCAGAGAAGCCGCACATCGGCCCTCTTTCAACTGCTCGGCGCTGACGTTGAGATTTCTCGATTGTTCGGAAGGTGTAGTGTGCCGTTCGTTGTATTTAGTGGCGGCTGAACATTAGCCTATGACTATCGCTTGAGCGAGTCCTTGGAATCGCCAATGAAGATCTGCTCCGTCGTCGGTACGAGACCCAATTTTGTGAAGGAATATGTGGTCAACCGCGAGATGAAGCGCCGCGGTATCCAGGAGGTTTTGATTCACACGGGGCAGCATTATGACTACGAAATGTCCCAGGCCTTTTTCGAATGTTTCGAGTTGCCCGCGCCTGATTATCACCTTCAGATTCCTAATAGCGACAATGTGGATTTCTCCGCTCGAGCGATTCAGGAATTGGGTGCGGTGTTGCGTGTGGAGAAGCCTGCCTGCGTTCTAAGTTACGGCGATGTGAATTCCACAATGTCCGCCGCCATCGCCGCCACCAAGCTGCGCATTCCGTTTGCTCACGTGGAAGGCGGAATCCGGGCGGCGGACCGGTTCAATCCAGAGGAGATCAACCGCCGAGTATCGGATGTTCTGGCGGACGTGATCTTTTGCTGCACGCAAACAGATGTCGCGAACCTGGAAAAGGAAGGCTGCGAGCCGGAGCGCATCGAGTTCTCAGGGGACACGATGAAGGATGCTCTCCTGATGACTCTGCAGAAAAACAAAATACCGATTTCGCGCGGAGACTATCTTGTCTTGACGTTGCACCGGCAGGAAAACCTGACAGACGGAACGCGGCTGCGGGGAATCTTTGAAGGGCTCGTCCGCTCCGGTCAAAGGATCATCTTCCCGGCTCATCCCAGATCTTTGCAAAGCATGAAGAATTTCGGGGTCCTGGAGATGCTCGAAGGTTCGAAGATCGAGCTCTGCAAGCCCATGGGTTATGTGGATTTTGTGAGGTTAACGGCGGGCGCGAATAAAATTCTGACCGACTCAGGTGGAGTCCGCAGGGAAGCGTATCTTCTGAAAAAGCCCTGCATTGTGCTGATTGAGATCTCCTGGTTTCCTGAGATCTCGAGGGCAGGCTGGAAGGTCCTGACGGGGCCTGACCCGAGCCGTATCGCCAGCTTGATTGACACATTCGAGCCAACCGGGCCATATCAGGAACTGTTTGGAGACGGAACCGCCTATGTGAAGATCGTGGATTCATTGGTGAGGAGATATGCCGGCTAAGGAGGCGAAACGAGTCGCCATGCTGGCGCACGCGTTCTACTTGCGGGATCCCAGGATTCGGCGAGAGGCGGAGGCCCTTGCCAACGAGGGTTTCGATGTGAATGTAGTGGGCCTGTCCGAGGAATCGCGGGCCCCCAAGGAAGCGAGGGCCACTAGTTGCGGTGGCGTTCACATTCACCAACTTCCCATTTGCAAGAAACGGGGCAGTATCGTTCGATACGTCTATGAATATGTGGTGACCGGTGTGCTGGGCGCCGTGAAACTCGCTCAGCTCGGCTTCCGCGGCGGGCTGGACGTCGTGCATATACATAATATGCCGGACATTCTGATACTCGCCGGTCTGATCCCGAGGCTCTGCGGCAGCAAACTAATTCTAGATGTACACGACCCGATGCCTGAGCTCTACCTCAGCACGAATCAGAAGCCGAGCAAGCTGATTGTCTGGCTGCTCCGTCTTCAGGAAAAGTTCAGTTGCTGGCTGGCTGATCGGGTCATCTCGGTTAACGAGACCATGAGAGAAAACCTCCGTGCCAAGGGGGTGGCAGACGAGAAGATCTTTATTTCGCACAATTTCCCGGACCAGACTTATTTCCAATTAAGTGATCTTCCGGAATCCTGGCCAAAGAACCCGCAACGAATGGTCTTGCTGTACTGCGGAACGGTCACCGAGCATTACGATCTGGGTCTGGCAGTCAAGGCCATGGCGATGCTCAAGGGCGAGATACCTATCCAGCTCCAAATCATCGGACAGGGTAATCGGTTGGCCGAAGTGCTCGAACTGGCCGAGACACTTGGCGTCCGGGATTCGATTGAGCTGCTGGGCACTATGCCGGTCGAAAAAGTAGCCGAGGCCATGAGGAAGGCGGATGTGGGAATATCGTGCCACCGCGCCGGCATTTTTGGCGATCTATATTTCTCGACGAAGATCATCGAGTATCTCACGCAAGGGCTCGCTGTGATCTCGCCACGCACGTACACGATCCATAAGTATCTTTCGGATGATTGCTTGTTTTATTTTAAACCGGGAGATGAAGCGGCGCTCGCCGAGACGATTCGATTCATCTGGCATAACCGGACAGAGGTATTGAGACGCTTGAACGCAGCTAGAACATGTTTGGCAGGATTTTCCTGGCAAACAGAGAGGAGTAGATTTCTCGACTTCTACACGGGCCTATTGAACCAAGCTCCTGCCAAGACTCGCACGGACCCTGCCCGATGAGCTGACCGCATTCGTATGGGTCGTTTGCCGGAGTCTCTTGTACACCACAGCCGCCACGGACCTCGAATTCAGATTGCATGAAAACACCCGCTGGTGAGGCTGCCTTTCTCATGCCAATGATTAGAGAGGATCGTATGGATGAACACTCCAGCCTTTTACGTTATGTTTTGATTACCCCTGCGCGCAACGAAGAAGCGTTCATCGAGAAGACGATAGAGTCGATGATTCGTCAAACTTTCCAGCCAGTGAAATGGGTGATCGTGGATGACGGATCGATGGATCGGACTGCGGAGATCGTCGATAACTATGTGAAGCGTTACCCCTGGATTGAGCTGCTGCGTCGTCCCCGACGAGAAAAACGCAACTTTGCGGAGAAGGTCCATGCATTTTATGAAGGGTTCGAGAGGGTTCAGCCTCTTCAGACTGGCTTGATTGGGAATTTGGATGCAGATATTTCGTTTGGACCCGACCATTTTGAATTCCTGGCAAGTAAATTTGTCAAGGATCCATTGCTGGGCGTTGCAGGAACCGCTTACACTCAGGAGGACTGGGATTCAACGCGAGACAGCTTTGAGGGCCAGTCTTCCGTGCATGGTGCGTGCCAACTTTTCCGACTCGAATGTTTTTTGGATATTGGCGGCTATCGCCCAAATCCGGCTGGGGGAATAGATTGGATCGCGGTGACGACAGCGCGCATGAAGGGATGGAAAACTAGAAATTTTCCCGACAGGCGTTTTCATCACCATCGATTAATGGGCACCGCTGAGAGGAGTCCGTTGGGCGCAATGTTCGACTACGGGAGAAAGGATTATTTCTTTGGTGGGTCGCTGGTTTGGGAACTTTTTCGCGCAGCTTTTCGAATGACCAAGAAGCCGTATCTTTTCGGTGGCTTGGCTCTATTTTCTGGTTATTCGTGGGCGGCGATAAGGCGTGTCGAGCGGCCGGTGTCTGGGGAATTGATGCGTTTTCACAGGCGTGAGCAAATGAGAAAGCTGCGAATGATTCTGGGTACTATCGTCAGGCTGAAAAAGGTAGAACCGTACTTGCCCGCGGAATAGACAAGTAGCGTGGGGTATCATACTCACCGGGTCGGAGGATAGCTCGCAAGTTAAGGCTAAAACGATGAATACAATTGGCGATGAAGTGCGCGATTTCTGGGACGCAAACCCCTGCCAAGCGCGATTGTCTTGTTCGGAAGACAGGCTTCGCTATTTTCAGGAAATTACTGATCGCCGGTACGGTCGTCGCGAATGGCACGTCCCGCTCGTTGCAAAGTTTAGCTCGTTCCGGGAAAAGGACGTACTCGAGATCGGATGCGGAATAGGTACCGACGGTTTCGAGTTCGCCAGAAATGGAGCGACTTATACCGGCATAGACCTAACCCCTCACTCGATCGAACTCGCAAGGGAGCGCTTCAGATTGTTCGAGATGCCGGGCCGCTTTGAGGTTGCCAATGCCGAAGTAGGGCTCCCATTCGGAGACTGTAGCTTTGACCATGTGTACAGCTTCGGCGTGATTCATCACTCTCCCGCTCCCGAGAAGATTATACGCGAGATACATCGGGTACTTCGAAAGAACGGAACGTTCACCGTGATGTTATATAATAGAAGGTCAATAAACTACTACGTAGAAATTATGTTACTGCGGAAGTTCCTCAGATGGCTCCTGCTACCGAGTTTCATGCCAGGGCTGATGGCCTCCATTACGGGGTTTGACCGATGGAAATTAGAAGGGCATCGCAGGGCTTTACTGGAGGGAAAGAGAATCCCCAAAGAAGAATGGATTAGCATGAATACAGATGGACCCTTCTGCCCATTGGCGCGTGTCTACAGCAGGGATGAAGCAGCTGAGCTGTTCAAAGATTTCTGCAACCTGAAACAAGAGATATGGGAATTCAACGTAGATCATTGGTCTTTTGTCGGAAGAGCTATCCCAGAGACTGTAGCAAGGTGGATTGGACGACATTGGGGCTGGCACCGGATGATTTATGGAGAAAAGTCCTGATGGATTCACAGGTTCGCTTTTCAAACTGCGCCAGCTTCGGGGAGTAAATACATCTGCGAATAAATATATAATTTAATTAATAGAAGCGTTCTTATAAGCAGATATAATTAAATGACGTATACTGTAAATCACCACCGACAGAAGATGGGAGGGCCATTCCTTGACAGAGCCGAAACGGCGGTCGGCCGCTTTACGAGATGGCTCGACCAATACGGAGAGACTTCCTACGACTACCAGAGCTTCTTCGCAGGCCCATTGGGGCGGTGGACGAAAGCCCTCTACTACCGGAAGCCGCTGTTGGGGACTCTCGCCGTCGCTCCGATGATCCTCTGCGAAGCCATTGTCCCCGCTGCCCGAAGATTGTTCTGGAAGGCGCAGCGATTTCCTATCGCGGATGCCCACTATGCGATGGGATTTGCTTTTCTTTTCCAGACTTCCGGCCAGGAACTCCACTATCAACGAGCGGTTCATTTCCTCGGCGTGCTCAAGGAGACTCGTTCCCCCGGCTATGATAACTACGGCTGGGGTTACCCATTCGACTGGGGGACGCGCGGCGGGACGATCAAGCAGGGAACGCCGCTTATAACGACTCTTCCGTATGCCTACGAATCCTTCCGGCAGGTTTATCAGATTGACCGCGACCCGCAGTGGCTCGAGATCATGCAGTCGATCGCCCGGCACGCCCTCGAGGACTATCGGGATTTTCCAACCTCGCCGGATGCCTCGAGCTGTGCATATATGCCCGGCACTCTTGAGCCAGATCGCGTGGTAAACGCGAGCGCTTACCGGGCGTTTCTCCTGACGAGTGCAGGGATGGATTTGTCGGACGAAACGTACCGGAGAGTCGCCGAACGGAATCTAAACTTTGTGCTCGAGTCGCAGAACGAGGACGGCTCCTGGTTCTATTCGATGGACGGCGTGCGGGATTTTGTGGATCACTTCCATACCTGCTTTGTGCTGAAGGCGCTCGCAAAAATCGAACGGCTCACGGGATGTTCCCGGTGCCGTGCCGCCATCGAACGGGGCGTCGGCTACTATGTGAGGAATCTGTTCGACGCAGACGGCCTGCCGCTGCCGTTCTCCAAGCGACCGCGGCTTACGGTGTACCGGCGGGAACTGTATGACTATGCAGAGTGCATAAACCTGGGAGTCCTCCTGTCTGGGCGCTTTCCGGAATTGGACAGGGTGTTCTCGAGTGCGGTCGCGGATGTGCTGGCGCGCTGGCAAAAAACGGATGGCTCGTTTCGGTCACGTCAACTCCTGCTGGGTTGGGACAACGTTCCCATGCATCGCTGGGCTCAGGCTCAAGTCTTCCGCGCCCTCAGCTTTTTCCTGTTCCAGAGCACCAGACAACCCCAAGAGGGAATCGCAGGCGAAAAGCTTCAAGCGGTCGCTTCGCACACCGCGAACTGACAAGCACCATGTGTGGAATCTGCGGACAGCTTAACTTCGGAACCCGCGCTCCGGTCGAACGCCGGACGATTGAAGCGATGACGCAGTCCATCGCCCATCGCGGGCCCGATGACGAAGGCTATTTCATCGCAGGCACGCTTGGATTGGGCTTCCGTCGTCTTTCTATCATCGATCTAGGCGGCGGCCACCAACCCATGTCGGATCGGGAAGAGTCCGTCTGGGTAGTCTTCAATGGCGAAATCTATAACTTCAAAGCGCTGCGAAGCGAACTGGAAGGCCACGGCCACGTTTTCCGGACTAAGTCGGACACCGAGGTCATTATTCAGGGGTACAAACAGTGGGGCGATGAGGTACTCAATCGCTTAAACGGCATGTTCGGCCTAGCCATTTGGGATGTTCGCAAGAGCCGGCTGGTCCTCGCTCGGGATGCATTCGGAATCAAGCTGCTCTACTACCGAATCGATGGCGGCAGCCTCTATTTCGGCTCGGAGATGCGCGCGGTTCGCGCGGCCCTGCCGGACAAGACGGAGATCGATTCGACTTCTCTCAATCTCTTCCTCCGCTATCGCTTTACGCCCTCCCCCTTTACGATCCTTGAGGGCGTCCGCAAA
>Ga0187803_10000006_pt1 | contig 92760 bp, 83 predicted proteins | sample NC_wetland_sal_i_2_FD_132425 | JGI IMG/M metagenome (GOLD analysis project Ga0187803, IMG submission 132425) | Wetland sediment microbial communities from Neuse River Estuary, North Carolina, USA - Control_3 | ecosystem: Environmental > Aquatic > Freshwater > Wetlands > Sediment | place: USA...
ACGCTGCCGTATTCGGAGACGCGGCCGAGATCGTTGCGGCCGAGATCGACGAGCATGATGTGCTCGGCGCGTTCTTTGGGGTCGTCGCGGAGCTCGCGCTCGAGGCGCAGGTCTTCCTGCTCGTCGCGGCCGCGCGGGCGCGTGCCGGCGATGGGGCGGTAGAAGGCGTCGCGGCCCTGAACTTTCACCAGCATTTCCGGCGAGCTGCCGACTATGGAGAGGCCAGCGATGCGGAGGAAGTACATGTAAGGCGACGGGTTGACGACGCGAAGGGCGCGGTAGATGGCCAGCGGGTCGGCGGAGGCGCGCGCGGCGAATCGCTGGCTGAGAACGACCTGAAAGACGTCGCCGGCGCGGATGTACTGCTTGGCGCGGCGGACGGCTTTGAGGAAACGTGAGCGCGGAAAATCGGACTGGATGCGGAGCGCGGCCCCGTGCGCCGGGCGCCGGTCGCGGGGCAGCGGGCGTCCGAGGCGGGCGCATGTGGAGCGAATCGAGCGAATGGCGGCGTCATATTTCGCGCGGAGGCTGCCGGGGCCTTCGGTGAACACATTGCGGATGACCCAGATGGCCTGGCGGACGTGGTCGAAGGCAACGAGGCCGTCGAAGAGCATGAAGACAGCATCGTCCAGACCGATGTCGTCGGGATGCGTGGCGGGAATTTTCTCGGCGAGGCGAACGGCGTCGTAGGCGAGGTATCCGATGGCGCCGCCGGAGAACGGGGGGAGGCCGGGAAACCGGACGGGATGGAAGCGTGCCAATCGCTGTCGCAATAAATCGAAAAGGCCGGCTTCGTGGCGCTCGACCTTGCCGCCCGACTCGAGGGTTGTGCCCCGCGAGCCGGAACGCACGACCTCAAAGGGATCACGGCCGAGAAACGAGTAACGGGCGAGGCGTTCGCCGCCTTCGACGCTCTCGAGCAGAAACGCGTTCGGTGCGCCGCCCGGCGGTACGAGCTTCAAAAATGCGCTCACGGGCGTGAGCAAATCGGCGGGCAGAACATCGCAAACCGGGACGAGGTTGCCCTGACGCGCGAGCTTGCGGAAGCGGGCGAAATCGGGGGTAATCATTCGTCGCCCCGGCGCGGCGGGGAGTGGCTCTCTTCGCGCGCGAGCGCCGCAGTGACCTCGGCGCGCATGGCCCGGACCGGGGCCTTCTCGCCGGTCCAGAGCTCCCACTGCGCAACCCCCTGGGCGACGAACATCTCGACTCCGGAGAGAGTGGCGATGCCGCGGCGCTCGGCGAGGCGGAGCAGGCGTGTGCGCATGGGGCGGTAGATGAGGTCGAAGACGAGATTCGCGCGGAGCTCGGCAGCGTCGAGGGGCGATTCGTCCTCGTGGGGCATCATGCCGATTGGGGTGGCGTTGACGATGGCGTCGAAGTCGAGTTCACGGAGGTCTTTGCGGTCCACAGCTTCCGCGCCGAAATCGCGGGCGGCGGCACGAGCGGCTTCCAGCCGGCGGGCGGAGAAAAAAACGTGGGCGCCGGCGCGAGCGGCGGCGTGCGCCACGGTGCGTCCCGCGCCACCGGCGCCATAGATGAGGACGTGGGCGCCTTCCAACTCCATCTTGCGGCCGAGCGACTGCATGACGCCGAGATGGTCGGTGTTGTAACCGTGGAGCTTTCCGGCGCGGCAGACAACAGTGTTGACGGCACCGACTTCAGCGGCGAGGGGGTCACACTCGTCCAGATAGCGCAGGATCTGTTGCTTGTGCGGGATGGTGACACTGAGACCGGAAATGCGCAGCGGCTTAACCGACTTCAGAAAATCGCCGAGGTCGCGCACCAGGAACGGGACGAAGACCGCGTTGAGGCGCCGCTGAGCGAAGGCCGCGTTGTGCATCAGGGGAGAAAGCGAATGGGCGATGGGATTGCCGATGACGCCGTAGAGCTGGGTGCGGCGGTTGTGGCGTTCGACCCGGTAGACGGATTGCATGGACTCGAGCGGGAGCTGGCCGGGGGCAACTGCACGCGTGACGGAGGCGTAGGCCAGGGGGCTGCCTTCGCGCAGGGCCAGAATCCTGCCCGGCTGGCCGACCTCGCCCATGGGCGCGAGGATCACATTCGAACGGCGGTGTGCGGCTTGGAGCAGGCGGACGAACTCGCGGTAGTTGCGTGTGAGCGCCGCGATCTTTACCAGGTCTCCCCCCGCGGACTCCAGCCGGCGGCGCAGCTCGCCCAGGCGCGCGGGAGTGCGGGCGAAGTCGTGCGAAGAGATAATGAGGCGGACGTCGCCGAGCGTTTTGCGAAGAGTAGCGGCGTTGAGGCGCTCGACCGTCTCGATCTCGATATCGCACCAGGCACATCCGGAGCCCGCGGCCAGCACCAGTCGCGCAATCTGCCGGGCGATGCTGCCCTCAAAACGTCCGCCCGCCTCTTTCCTGCGGCAGGTGGCGATGAGCGTGGCTTGGCCGGCCAAAGGCTGAATACCGCGGAGCAAGGACGCAAAATCGTCCTCGGAGGCGAGGTAATCGAGGCGAAGCTCGATGGCCCGGGTGCGCCGGAGGGCGAAACGGGCGGCGGCGAGGGCTTCCTCGGCGGTCGATTCGGCAACGACGGCGCAGAGTCGGTTGTCGTCAAACACGCGGCACCAGTGCCTCTGGGGCTCCGAGAGGGCACGCCAGGGGCCCCCCATTATGCAGTATCCAGAGTGTAAAGCCGCGGCCCGGCGCGGCTTGACGCCCCCTGCTGGCTTTGTTACGGTCTGCCCAGGAAGTAGCCTCGCGCCCGCATGACGGGGGCTGGGGGACGAAGGAGTGTCTGATGCGAAGAATCGCGCTAACCCTGACGTGCCTTTTGACCCTGTGGGCGGCGGGCGCCGCTGCGCAGGTAACCTCGACGGAGCCAGTCCGGCGAGCGTACGCAGCCACAGAGGCAGACACCTATTGCGCCGGGATGATCACGGACCAAGCGGTGCCGTACGACATGTATGTGATCTCGGGCCCTGAGGCAGATCCGCAGACGGTCTATGCGCTGGGACAGTACGTGTACATCAATAAGGGTTCAGCCGACGGCGCAAAGATAGGCGACGAGTTTATGGTCCTGCGCCAGGAGTCCGACTTCCTGCACGTGCAAACGTTCGACCAGGAGCACTTTCTTTCGAACCGGATGGGGAAACAGTGGACCGACGTCGGCCGGCTGCGCGTGGTGGTGGTGCATCCGAAAGTCTCTATCGCACGGATCTCCTACTCCTGCACGTACATGCAGCGAGGCGATACTGTTCTGCCGGCTGTGAACTACCCCATTCCTCCGTTCAAACCACTGAAGGATCTGGATCGGTTTGCGCCGCCGAGCGGAAAGAGCACAGGCCGTGTGGTGAGAGCGAAAAACTACCAGGCGCTGGAGGAGCGTGGAGAGGTCGTCTACGTAAATCTGACCGATGCGAAACCGGGTGAATATATCCGTTTCTTCCGCCCGACAGCGCGGCAGGATAATGCCCTCTACCAGCTTGGGGGCATGTCCGATCACGTGTACGGCTTCGGCGGGACACCGATACGCTGGAGGCCGGACGACCTGCCTCGCGAGGTGCTCGGAGAGGGCGTGGTGCTGCGGACAACTCCGACCTCGGCGAGCGTGCTGGTGTTCAACTCACTGCTGGAAATCATGCTGGGCGACTACGCGGAAATCGAATAGCCGAGCGCGCAGGATTCGGAATAGAAAAGCCCCGGGCAGCCCCGGGGCTTTTTATTTGTGCGGTGAAGATTTTCATCCGGACGATTTCGGAGGGTATTCCGCTTCGGAGAAAACCTCGGCAGTAAACAGCTCGATGCGGACTTCGGGGTCGCGCCAGGCGTGAGGCGGCAGCCCGGCCTTCCGGCAGGTTTCTTCCAACAGGCGACGGGCATTCCATCCCTGGTCGGGGGCCACCTGGGGCAACAGCAGACCGCGAGAGCCGCCCAGCGAGACGGCGACGCCGTGCACCCCGGTCTCGAGCCGGGTGAGAACATCAGCAGACGGGACTATCTCGGGGGGCGTGAGTATGGAAAGCTCGATTTCGAGCGCGTCGACTTCGTGGAGCTGGACGGGCGGGAAGCGGGGGTCGCGCGAGGCGGCGAGAACGGCGCAGACGGCAACCAGAGTCTCAAGCGGGTCGGGGGAATCCATCCGCCCGATGCAGCCGCGGAGCCGTCCCGCGAGATGCAGGGTCACAAAGGCGCCCCGGCGAACGCCGGGCTGGCGGCGCGCCTCGGCCTCCGGGGCATGCTGTTCGAAGACGAACTCGCGGATTGCGCGGCGCGCCACGGCGAGCAGGCGTTCGCGCTCCTGGGGCGAAATCGGTGCAGGGACCGGCTCAGGTTTCATGCCGTTCGAGCGAAGGCGGCGCGGCGGCAGCAACATCCTGCGATTTTTTGCGGCGTTCGAGTATGCGCAGGCGCATGCGCCGCTTCTTGACGCGGTCGTCCACCTGGCTCCAAAACTTGAGGAAGTATTGCACCGCGGACAGAACGGCAAAAATGACAACCAGCCAGAGCAGGCCATAGCCGGGCATGCGGAGCGCAGGATAGCGACGGCTAAGCATCACGGTGCAGGCCGCGACCACCTGGAGCGCCATTTTTGTTTTGCCCAGACCGGAAGCCTCGATGGTGAGCCCTTCGGCCGAGGCGATGTTTCGCAGCCCGAGCACGGTGAATTCGCGGCCGATGATGATCACCACCATCCAGGCGGGCACCAGGCCCATGTCCACCAGCGAGATGAAGGCCGCGGTGATGAGCAATTTGTCGGCGATGGGATCGAGGAGAATACCGAGGGTGGTCACCTCACCGTGGCGGCGTGCGAGCATGCCGTCGAGCCAATCGGTGGCGGCGGCGACGGCCAGGATGAGCACTCCCCACTCTTCGAAGTGCAGGACAAAATTTGGCGAGTGGCCCAACAAGACCGCCACGAGCAGCGGCACGAAGAAAATCCGCAGCAGCGTCAGCGCGTTCGGGAGGTTCATGTTGCTCTCAGGCGGGCACCTTCGCGGCTCGCCCCCTGCCTTGCAAACCGCGGTCGGCTCTGACTATAGACGCAGCGGAAGGGTGAGTCAACGCCGAGCCGGGCGGTCGAGGGCCGCACCGCTTCCAAAACGCAGAACCGGAAGCTCGAGGCTTGCTTGCGTGGAGCGGAGGCGGTTGCGCTCGTGTGACTAGAGATAACTCGCCGGGCTGCTGTAAATCTGTGCAAAATGGGGATAGCGTGAATGGACGATGAACGACCTTCCGTCTGCCCTGAGTTGCAGCAGATATTGCATCTAACATGGGCTTTTACAATCAGTTAGGGTGATGAAATCCGGGTGGGTTCTGCGGTTGCGGTGCGGGCCGCAGGGGTAAGCAGATTCAAGCCGAAGTCTTTTCCACACAGTTTTCCACAGCATGAAGAGGGCCAAATCCGGCCTGTTTCCGCGCGTTGCGGGCCTGTTCAGCGGGCCCGGGCCCGAGTCACGGGGCGTGCCGCACACCCAGAACCCGGGCGGGCAGAAAGATCAGACCTTTTACGAGCGCCAGCACGCCTCCCACGGCGATTCCGACGATGCGAAACGGCAGCAGGAGGAGCCACACGATCGGATACAGGACGAGCGCAAGGAGCGCGATGGGCCAGCACAGGACGAACAGGATGCACCAGAGCAGGAATTTGGCCATGATCTCCTCGTTTCGCGCGAGCGGCCTCATAAGAAGGTACGCAAGGAACGACGGGAAGGTTCACGCGGCGCGCGCACGCGGCAGTGGCCGCGCTCACGACCGGTCGCGGTCGGTGCTCGGACTCGCCAGCTTCAATTGGCCGGCAAGCGACTGGGGCACCTCAGCATCCACCCACAGCCGCGAATTGCGCACTTCGGAAGCAAACACGCGGCCGCGGGCATGGAGTCGCGCGAGCGTGCGGCCGTCTTCGAGAGGCAATTCAATTTGCATGCGTACCAGGCCTTCGAGGGGAAGCGCGGCCTCGATCCGTTCCAGCAGCTCGCGGAGACCGGTAGCGTGGAGGGCGGAGACGCACACGCCCGAACCGCCTTCGAGGGATTGGAGCTGGTCCTGGGAGAGGCGGTCGCATTTGTTGAGCACGTGGATGCGCGGGCGGTCCGCGAGGCCAAGTTCGTCCAGGATTTTGACTACTTCCGCGTCCTGCTCGAGGTGCTGCGGGCTGGAGATGTCCGTGACGTGCAAGATGAGCGCGGCCTCTTCCGCCTCTTCGAGCGTGGCGCGAAAGGCGGCAATCAGTCCGGGAGGCAGGTCGCGGATGAATCCCACCGTGTCCGAGAGAAGGAGGCGATGCCCGGAAGGAAGCTGGACGGCGCGAACGGTGGGATCGAGGGTGGCGAACATGCGTGGCGAGGTGACCACGCCGGCGCGGGTGAGGGCGTTGAACAGCGTGGACTTCCCCGCGTTGGTATAGCCGACAAGCGCGGCGGAGGGGAGCGGCACATCGCGGCGCGCGCTCCGCTGCACGCGGCGGCGGCGGCGGACGAGCTCGATTTCGCCGCGGATTCTGGCGATGCGGCCGCGGATGCGCCTGCGGTCGGTCTCCAATTTCTGCTCGCCGGGGCCGCGCGTGCCGATGCCGCCGCCCAGCCGGGAGAGTTCGACGCCGCGGCCGGAGAGGCGGGGGAGCAGATAATTGAGCTGGGCCAACTCGACCTGGAGCATGCCTTCGCGCGTGCGGGCGTGGCGCGCGAAGATATCGAGAATCAGTTGGGTGCGGTCGAGCACGCCGCACTCGAGAGACTTCTCAATGTTGCGCTGCTGGCCGGGAGTGAGGTTGCGGTCGAAGATGACCACGCCGGCGTCATGCGTCTGGGCCTCGGCGCGAATCTCGTCGAGCTTTCCGCGGCCCACGAGGGTGGCGGGGTCCAAATCCTCGCGCATCTGGACCAGGGAGGCGGCGACAACGGCGCCGGCACTGCGGGCGAGCTCGTGGAGCTCTTCGAGGCGTTCGCGCTCGTAGTCGGACGCGGCGATGCCCGGCACGCGAACCCCGCGTTTTAATCCCACGCCCACCAGCAGGACGCGCTCGCTCGAACCGACAGGTTGCGACTTTTTCATTCTTCTCTCGGGGAGGCTGGGTCCCACAGACGCGGCTGGCCCTCGGGGCTCGAACGGAAAAACGCCGGGCTCACTGTGCGCGAGAACTCCTGCTCCGACCTGCCGAGGATATTCGGATCCCCCGAGAGCATTATACCGCGCCGCCCGGTGTGCCGCTTCCCGCCGCCGGACGCTCGAGGCGACGCGCGAGCAGGGCGAAGATGCGTTCGGCGATGGCCGGGTCGTCGCCGAATCCTTCAAACCAGTCCACGCTTGCCTCGCGGCGAAACCAGGTGATTTGTCGCTTCGCGTAGCGGCGGGTAGCCTGCACGATCGCGCGTGCAGCCGTCTCAAGATCCACCACGCCGGCCAGATGCGCGCGCAGTTCGCTGTAGCCGATGAACTGGAAGGGCTTTGCGCCCGCGTCGAACCCCCGGGCGACAAGCGAGCGCACCTCGTCCACCCATCCCGCAGCGAGCATCGCGCGCGTGCGACGTTCAATCCGGTCGTAGAGCGCGGAGCGGGGCGGCATCAGGCCGATTTTCACGGCGTGGAAGCCTTCGAGATGCGGCCTTGGCTGCTGCAAGACTTCGCTCATGGGACGGCCCGCGGAGAGGCATACCTCGATGGCGCGGATCGACTTCGCCGCGTCCTGCGGCGCGATGCGAGCCGCCGAGGGCGGGTCCAGGCGCGCGAGAAGACGATGGAGATACGGGGCGCCGCGCTGGCGCGAGCGGCGCCGCAATCGTTCGCGCAGCTCCTCGGAACGGCCCGGAGCGTCCGCCAATCCTTCGAGCAGAGCGCGGAGGTAGAGTCCAGTCCCGGCAGTCAGAACGGGAAGGCGCGCGCGGCGGCGCAAATCGGCGAGCACTTCGAGCGCGCGGCGGCGGTAATCCCCGGCGGTGAAAATCTCGTGCGGTTCGAGGAGGTCCATCAGATGATGGGGCACGCCGCGCTGCTCCGGGGCGCGAAGCTTCGAGGTACCGATGTCGAAATGGCGGTAGAGCTGCGTGGAATCGCAGCAGACCACTTCGCCGTCGAAGCGCCGGGCCGCATCGAGAGCGAGAGAGGATTTGCCGGAAGCGGTTGGTCCGAGGATGACGACGAGCGGAGCGGGCTGGCTCATTCGAACAGGCGCGTGTAGCGGACGAGGAGGTAAGCAAACACGAGCAGCGCACCAAGCAGAGTTCCGACCACCTGCGGGCGCGTGGGCTTCACTGAATTTCTTCCGGCCGGTAGTTGTAGAAGAAGATAAAACGCAGCTCGATGTAGGGTCCGCTGAAGGCGGAGGGCAGTTGCTCGAAGGGACTCGAGCCGCGAATGGCGGAGAGCGCGGCGCGGTCGAGCGGCTCCTTGGAAGAACTGGCGCGAAGAATCGGCTCGGGCAGGGGAACGGAACCGTCGCGCATGATTTTGAAGTCGATGACGACGCGTCCACGGTCGCCCATGCGGGCCGACTCGGGCATCACGGAATACCATTCACGCCGGACTCTGTCCACAACGCGATTGAGATAGCTGCTGAAGTCGACTCCCTGATCCGGCGTGAGCATCTGCACTCCGCCGCCCAGAAAGCCGCCGCCACCGCCACCTCCGCCGCCTCCCATTCCACCTCCGCCGCCGCGCGGCATCGCGCCGCCGAACGCGACAGGGGGCGTCTGGCCGCGACCGACCGCACCGCGCATGGAATCTTCCAACGCACGGCCCGGAGATTGGGTAGGCAGCTTTAAGGGCGCGTTGGGGGCATCGGGAATGGGCTTGGGTGCTTCGAAGCGCGGAGGAGGAGAAGAGCGATCGATCGGGATCTGGCTCGGCGGCGAAATCTGCGGAACCGGCGCGCTGGGCAGTTCCCGCGTGGGGCGGGGCGCCACCGGAGCGGGGGCCGGAGGAGCGGGCGCGGGAAGCACGTCCGGGGCGAGCCTTTGGATCATGCCGGGATCCACTCGCAGCTTGTTGCTCGGACCCGGCGGCTTGGGCTCCGATTTCGGCTGGTGGAACATGGAATTCGGGAGGTAAACGATGCCGAGCTCGCGCGATGCGGCCTCGAGCTCGGCCTGAGTCGGCTCGTGATGGGGAAAAAGGACGGCAAGGCTAAAGAGCGTGAATACCAGAATTACGTGAATCACGAGTGAGCCGGCCGGCATGAGCCAACCCCGGTCGCTCGGCAGCTCGCTCACCTGCTTGGGCATCAACTTGACCTGCCCACTGGTGAACACATCGGAAGTGACGAGGTCTTCCTGTTCCAAAACCTCGATGGGGAGGAAGGTCTCGGCTATGAGTTCCTTCGGCCGTGCGTCGGAGGGGACGGCCATGCGCTCGTCCGCATCAGTGGGCAGCGGGTGATCGCCCAGGGCGGGCAATTCGAGTGTGCCGGGCACAGCCTCGCGGGGAATGAGGATGCGTTCGCCGAGCACGTCGAGGGGCATGTGCAGCGGGATCTTGGAGTCAAGCTCCAGCGCTTTGAGGGGGAGATCCGCCTGGATGATTTGGCGCTCGTCGAGAATCGTCCAGGCGCGCCTGCGCCCGTCCGTCGGAGTGGCGGACGCGGGCGACAACTTTTCCGGCACTAGAAGTCGCGGAATCATGCGGGATGTTGGGGAACGAATTCGTGGATTTGGACGCGCCCGTGGTGCGCGAGGATGCCCGCCATCACTCGATCGGCCAGCTCGAGCGCGCGGCGGCCCGCGGCGCCGTCCACCCGGGGCGTCTTGCGGGATTCGACGGCTTCCAGGAACGCGGCAAGCTCGGCGCGAAGCGGCTCGACGGGCTCGCTCGGCAGCTTTTCAAAATTAAACTGCGGCGGTCCCGGCGCCGTGGATTCCGCGACGCGGATGCGCACCGCATCGCGGCGCGTGAAATCCACGGAAAGATACTCGTGAGTCTGGAAGAAACGCAACTTGCGAACGCGCTCGGTGGATACGCGGCTGGCGGTGACGTTGGCGACGGCGCCGCCGGCAAACTCGAGGCGCGCATGCGCGATGTCCACACGCTTTGTGACCACGGGAATGCCCACAGCGCGCACGTCGGTTACCGGCTCCGCTACGAGAGTCAGCAGGATGTCCAGATCGTGGATCATCACATCATAAATTACGTCCACATCGAGGCTGCGTGGCGAAAAGATTCCGAGCCTATGTACCTCAAAGAACAGAGGACGGGCCACATGGGGCTGGACGGCGACAAGCCCAGGATTGAAGCGTTCCACATGGCCGACCTGCAGGAGGCGGTCGTGGCGGCGGGCGGCGGCAATCAACTCGTCGGCCTCTGCGAGCGAGGCAGCCATGGGCTTCTCGACCAGCACGTCAATCCCCTGGGCGAGCAGGCCGCAGCCCACCTGGGCGTGGCTGATGGTAGGCACGGCGACGGAGGCTGCGTCCACCTGACCCGCCAGATTATCGACTCCAGCCAGCGCCCGCACACCGAATTCGGCTGCCAGCCGTTCGCGCCTGGACGGCTCCGAATCATAAACTCCGGCGATTTCCGCGCCGAGTTCGCGATAGACGCGCACGTGGTTGCGGCCAAAATCACCGCAGCCGATTACTGCCACGCGTGGGCGGCGCGCCGTCATGCCGCGGCCCCCGGCGCCGCCGCGGGCGGCTCGATGGAATCAATCGCGATGCCGGCACGATCCGCGACGGCGATCAGTTCGCCGCGGTCAAAAAGCAGTGTGCGCCCCGCGTCGATACCGAGCGCGGTCGCGCCGCATCGCTGCATCACTTCGATGGTGGGCAACCCCACCACGGGCACGTCGAAGCGCATGTCCTGGCCGGGTTTGCTCACTTTCACGACGGTGAGCTTGCGGCCGGCAGCGAGACGCGCCGCGCGTTCCACGGCGGCATCGGTGCCTTCCATGGCTTCAATGGCCACACAGGCGCAGGCGGCAATCACCACAGTCTGGCCGAGATCGAGCGCGGCGATGTGACGGGCGACGCGACGGCCATATTCCAGGTCGGCGCGCTCGTCATCCGTGGGGCTTCGCTTAGTGAGCACGCCGGCCCTTGCTACGAGCGGATCGAGAAATGCGGTCGAATCCACCAGGTGAATGCCCTCTTCTTCGAGCACGCGCGCCACCGCCCCGATGAGCGAGTCCGTGTTCTTGACCGCGAGCGACATGAGAAGGCGGGTCATTTTCCAATCCGGGCGGATGGAGCTGAAGATCTTGGCATGCTTCACCTGCCCGGCCATGACGGCGCGAGTGACGCGCTCGGAATGGAGGAGCTCGATGGCCCTGCCCAACTCGCCCAGGCTCACCCAGTGCAGGCGCTTCGTCGCGGTTTCCAGCTCCGGTGAGGCCTCTTCGCGGATGGCAACGACGGCCATTTCGATTCCCTGGCTGCGCGCGCCTTCAAGAACCAGAAAGGGAAAGCGGCCGTTGCCGGCGATCAGGCCCCACTCGCCGGCAGATTTTGCATTCGATGGCTGATTCCCCAAGCGACTCGCTCCCCGCCTACTTGGCGATTCCGCGCTCGGCTGTTTCAATGAAGCGCAGCAAAACGTCCACGTCTTCCGAGCCGCCGAGTTCGTCGCGCACGCGCTCGACGGCCTGGCTAGTGTTCAACCGCGATTTCAGCAGCAGCCGGAAGGCTCTCTCGATGGCCTGGATGCGCTCTTTCGAGAATCCTTCGCGCTCGAGCCCGATGGCATTGACGCCGTAGCAGCGGGTTTCGCGCGGCGCGACCGTTTTCGAGTATGGAAGCACATCCTGCGTAATGACGGTGCTGGCGGCGACGTAGGCATAGCGGCCGATGCGGCAAAACTGGTGCACCGGGCAGTAGGCCCCCACGGTGGCATGGTCTTCCACGGTGACGTGTCCGGCGAGCGTGGCGCCGTTGACAAACAACGTGTGCGAGCCAACGACACAATCGTGTGCGATGTGCGAATAAGCCAGGATCAGATTGTCGCTTCCGATGCGCGTGACGCCGGCTCCGCCCGAGGTGCCGCGATTCACGGAGACGTACTCGCGGAAAACATTGCGGTCGCACACCTCGAGCCGGGTGGGTTCGCCACGATATTTGCGGTCCTGGGGAGCCGAACCCACGCAGGAAAATGGGAAGAAGTGGTTCTCCCGCCCAAAGCGCGACGGACCCTCGAGCGTGGCATGTCCATGGACCACGCAGCCGTCGCCCAGCTCCACATCGTCGCCGACGAGGGCATAGGGGCCGACGCAGACACCCTGCCCGAGCCGGGCGCGCGGCGAGACGACGGCCCGCGGATCCACTCCGCTCATTCCCGGTCCACCATCTTGCACATCAGGATGGCTTCCGCCGCGAGCTCGTCGCCCACAAAGGCTTTTCCGTCCAGCTTGCAGAAATCACCGCGCCAGTTGGCTACTGTCATTTCCAGGCGCAGCAGATCGCCGGGCACGACGGGCCGGCGGAATCGCGCGCCGTCCACGGCCACAAAATAGAGCAACTTGCTTTCCCGCTCCGGGATTTCCATGAGCAGGAGCAGCCCCCCGGTCTGCGCCATGGCCTCAATGATGAGCACGCCGGGCATCACGGGCTTGCCGGGAAAATGTCCCTGGAAATACCATTCGTTGAATGTGACGGCTTTAAGGCCTGTGATGCGCTTCAACCGCTCCATCTCGACGATTGAGTCCACCATCAAGAACGGATGGCGGTGCGGCAGATACTTCTGGATCGCAACCGTGTCCAGGATCATCGCATCCCCTCGGCCTGCCGCGGCCTCTCCCGTTCCCCCGGGGCAGACGCTGGCAGATTGAGCGTACAAGAGAAGTTCTCAATTATATGCGAAACCAAGGTGGGACGTGGGAATCCGAAGCGGGAACCGGCGAAGACCGGTTGGGCTACGGGAGTCCGGCTGCGGTTGGGGAGATGTAGAGACAATCCGGCGAGTGGAATCCGAGGTGACGAGCGGGGCCTCCGCTCGCTGAGTTATGAGACACCCTCAGGAACCGATAGGCACCTGCCGTCCTATCATCCCTGCGACGTGCTACTGCGTCAGAGTGGTGGCTTCCTGCGCAGTCTGAACGGCAATGGAGTCGTCCTGCGACGCCGGACTCTGGTCGGAAGACGCGGAAACTTCGTACTTGGCAGCCGCGTGAACGCTTGGCTGCGAAAGGAACGAGCCGACCACGCCGAACCCGGCGCAAATGGCAAGAACGCCTAGCACTAACCCTGTTGATTTCAACACTTTCATGCGGATTCTCCTATCCGACTGCCTCGGCCGGATCGGCAAAGGCCCGACGCCCGACGCGCCGGAATCTTCTCCCATTACGCAAAGCATTCTGATTGGTACGACTGGGGAGCGGCATGGAGCGCAAGTACTACGCGATGTCCTATATGCCAACTCGGAACAGTTGCACCGATGTGGTGCAGGCCCGGCGGAGCATTGTGGCAATCAGTAGGCCGGGTGAACGAGCAAGAGGATATGTTTCGTAGTTGCAGCCCCAAAGTTGGCGAGTGCCAGAGGAAGGCGAGCGCAGAGATGCGCCGCAGTGGGGCTCTGTTGGGCCCTCGACATCTGGCGCGAAGGCTTGACAGCCTGTGGTGTTTTGATAGCATCACTGCGCGTAACGGGCTTGGGCTTTGGGCGCTCCCGCAGCGCGCCCGGAGTCATGGAGAGCCCCACGGGCATGAACTATCGCCATTTGCTTGCCGCGTTTTTGAGCACGCTCCTCGCAGCCCTCCCCTCTCTCTCAGCGCCGCAAACAGCCGCCGTCGCGGGACCGAGCAAATCGACGCTGGCTCGAGGCAGCGAGGTGACTCAGGGCACGAACATCATGAACGGCGACATCGTGGAGGTGGCGCAGAATGGGGAGACGATTCTGCTGATGGGACACACCGCCACCGTTCGCGTGCCGAGCGACAGCGCAGTGCGGATTTTCAAGTGTGGCGACAGATCCGTGGTGCAACTGCTGCGCGGGCAGTTGACGTTCCGGGCCACGCCGCAGCAACCCATCCAGATCCAGCTTGGAGACGCCCTGATCCAGCCCCCGGCGGGACAGCAGGTAATCGGAACGGTGTCGCTCACGTCGGCCACGACGGCGAACCTGACGGCGCAGCAGGGATCGTTCACCGTGTCCACGGCGCACGAGGGGAAAAGCGTGTTGGTGAATCAGGGTGAGACGCGGCAGGCCACGCTCTCCTCAGCCGCGGACGTGGCGAACCCGAACCCGCCGATCTGCGGCGTAGCGGCTGCGGTAGTATCGTCGCCCGCTACGACGGCCTGGGTGATGCTGGGGCTCGGTGCGGCGGGCCTAGCGACGGGATTGGCGCTAAGCAAAACCGAAACGCATCTTACCTGCCCGCAAAGAGGCGCATTGGTGAGTCCCTACCAGTTTCCCTGCGAGTAATTTTTCAATTCGCTTTAAGCCGTCTCTTCGCAACTGGGCCGAAGTGAGGGCAATGCTCTCGCGAGCCGGCGTTGGCACCGAAGCTCCGCGCCCGACACGGCGCCTGCTTGCGCACCGCGCGGGGCAGGAGCACAATGCGAATTATTCCACCGTCCTCATAGCAGCCCGGAGGATCTATGCGCATCCGACACACTCCCTTTGTCCTCGGCATCCTTCTGCTCCTGCTGAGCGGAGCAGCGTCCGCGCAGAACACCCCGGACGTGGCCAAGCTCGCGGCCAATACCTCCAAAGAAAGCCAGGCGTGCATAGCCTGCCACACGAAAGGAGTAGCGCCGCTCGCAGTGCAACAGTGGGCGGCGAGCCGGCACGCGCAGGTTGGCATCGGCTGCTACGAGTGTCACCAGGCGGACAAGACGCGCCCGGATGCGTTTGAACACTTCGGGGTGAGCATCTCCGTGATGGTGACGCCGAATTCCTGCGGAACCTGCCATGCGCAGCAAGCACAGGAGTTCCAGGCCAGCCATCATGCGCAGGCCGGGCAAATCCTCGGCTCGCTCGACAATGTACTGGGGGAAGACGTCGAAGGGCCCGCGGCTGCGGCGATGGGATGCGCGAAGTGCCACGGGAGCATCGTCAAGGTGCTGGGCAAAGGAAAGATGGACCCGGCGACGTGGCCGAACGAAGGAATCGGGCGGATCAATCCAGACGGGTCGAAAGGCTCGTGTTCGGTGTGCCACAGCCGGCATACTTTTTCGCTGGCGATCGCGCGGCAGCCGGAGAGTTGCGGCTACTGCCACCTGGGGCCGGACCATCCGCAGGCCGAGATTTACGACGAAAGCAAACATGGAGCGACGTACCGCGCGCTGATCGGGCAGATGAACCTGAACGCGCCATCGTGGGTGTTGGGGAAAGACTACAGCGTGGCGCCGACCTGCGACACGTGCCACATGGGCGCGACCTCGAAGCTGGCCGCGACGCACGACGTGGGCGCGCGAATCTCCTGGAACCTGCGGCCGGAGATCGCAATCAAGCAGAAGGATTGGGAAAAGAAGCGCGAAGAGATGAAAACGGTGTGCGCGAACTGCCACGCCTCCGACTGGGTAAACAATTTCTACACGCAGTTCGACAATGTGGTGGACCTGGGGAACGAGAAGTTCTTCAAGCCGGCGAAGGAGATCATGGGGAAGCTCGTGCAGGCCGGGAAGCTGACCCAGACGCCGTTCGACGCGCCCATTAAATGGACCTACTTCGAACTGTGGCACCACCAGGGCAGGCGGGCGCGCATGGGCGCCTCGATGAACGGGCCGGATTACGTCCAGTGGCACGGTTTCTACGAAGTGGCAAAAATCTTCTACAGCGAATTTCTGCCGGAGGCGGAGCGCCTGCTGCCGGGCGTGACCAGTGGAGTGAAGGAGAGCAGCTACCACCAGTGGCTGAAGGGCCTCACGGCCGAAGACCGCCAGAAAATCCGCGAATTCTATCAGAAGCGCTCCGAACTGCCGCCGCAGTAGCGCGCGGCACATTCGGCGAGATAGGAAAGGCGTTCGCGGTGCTATTTCGCTGCGACCCGAGCAGTCGCGCGGGAATCGAAGAGCTTCACGAGGTCAAGGATGGCCTGGACCACGGTCTCAGCCCCCGGGGCAGTGTTGAACATGGCCTGATACACGGTCAGGTTGGGCCATTCGACGTGAAAGTATTTCTGGATGAAGTCCTTTCGCTCCTGATCCACAGTGTCCACCAGTTCCTGAGCCTCCGCCTCGGCCTTGCCGCGAGATAATAGCCGCCGCACCTTTTCGTCTCTCGGCGCATAGAGAAACACGCGCAGCGCGTCCTCGCGGTCCTTGAGAAAATGCTGCGACCCCCTTCCGACAATCACGCAGTTTCCCGAGTTCGCGGCATGAAGAACTACTCGCTCTGTAATCCTTATAATGCTCTCACTGTCCACCAGGTTCAGTTTTGGGGCATTCAGGCTGCCCTCGTAGCTCCCGCGCATAAATGATTTGAAAAGCCGATAGTAGAGTGGGTCGGTACGCTCTTCGCGCCGCTCCACCACGGCCTTGGGACAGCGGGCCAGCCTCGCGATCTCTTCCGTCAGCAGTTGGTCCCAAAGTTTCCAACCCAATTGCTCGGCGACGAGCTGGGCAATTTCACCGCCGCCGCAGCCGTACTCCCGTTCCATGGTCACGATTCGGATCATGGCAATTCTCCCGGTCTGCCCGCCCCGTCGTTGCAGCTCAGATGCGGCTCCATTCTACTTCATCTAACCGATGGCGACCTCACCGCTGCCCCCGGGTTGGTTCTTTTTCAAAAGAAACGACAGAAAAAACATGATCGCCGACACCACGGCCAGGACCATAAAGGTATCCACGTATGCGAGGCTGCCGGCTTGGGCCTGCACGGCCTGATAAATCCTTGCCACGGCCGTCATGCGCGCTTCCTGGGTGCCCAATCCGGAGTGAGCCAGGTGCTGCGCGACGCCGTTAACGGCATTGTCGAAATTAGGATTCCCGGGCCGGACGTGTTCCGCAAGGATTTGCTGATGGTACTGGGAACGCCGCGCAAGCAACGTGGTGACCACGGAGGTTCCCACGCTGCTTCCAATATTGCGCATGAAATTAACCATGCCGGCGACGGCGTTGTTCTTTTCCTTGGCGATGCCGATGTAGGAGACCAAGTTGACGGGCACGAACAGAAAGCCCAGACAAACCACCTGGGCGACACGCAGCCACACCGCGGAACTCAGGCTGATCTGCAAGTCAGTCCGAACAGTGGAGTAATACATAGCGCCGGCCAGGTACACCCAGCCGAAGGCAATCAGGTAACGCGCCTGGAACTTGGTCGTGAGGAACCCGACGACGGGCATCATGAACAGCAAGGCCAGACCACCGGGAGAGATGGCAAATCCGGCGAGCTGCGCGGTGTATCCAAGCAGCGTTTGGAGAAACAGCGGCATCATGACCAGGCTGCTGAAATAGGCGAGCCCCAGCATAAACATCATCAGGTTGGCAGCAGCAAAGTTGAAATTCCGGAACATGCGGACGTCAACAATGGGGGCCTTCTGAAACCACTCCCAGATCACCAGGGAGACGAGGCATACGCCGGCGACGATGGCCAGTGTGGTGATGAAGCGCGACCCGAACCAGTCGTCTTCCTGACCCTTGTCGAGCAACACCTGCAACGCGCCGATGCCCAGGGTCAGCAGCGCAATGCCGATGTAGTCCAGCTTGACCGCGGCAGTCTTGAGGCGGCTGAGATACGGCGGATCGTCAACGAGGCGAAACACGAGCAGCAAAGCCAGCGCGCCGACAGGAAGATTGATGAAAAAGATCCACCGCCAGGAATAGTTGAAGGTAATCCATCCGCCCAAGGTGGGGCCGACGGTTGGCGCCACGACCGCCGTGACGCCATAGAGGGCAAACGCCAGCCCCCTTTTCTCAGGCGGAAACGTGTCCGCCAAAATAGCCTGGGCCATAGGCTGCAGGCCGCCGCCGCCCGCGCCCTGGAGCACCCGGTAGAAAAGGAGAAGACCGAGACTGGACGCAGTCCCGCAAAGCAAGGAGGTCACCGTAAACAGAAACAGGCAAACCATGAAAAAGCGCTTCCGTCCAAACGCTCCCGCGAGCCACCCGCTGATGGGCAGGACGATGGCGTTGGAAACGAGATAGGAAGTCAGAACCCAGGTGCTCTGGTCGTTGCTGGCCGCCAGATTCCCTGCGATGTAGGGCAAGGCAACGTTGGCGATGCTCGTGTCGAGCACCTCCATGAATGCCGCCAGGGACACGACCGCGGCAATCAGCCAGGGATTGAATTTCGGCCGCCACTGCTCCTGGGCGGCCGCCAGGGAGTCCTCTGAACTCATCGCAAGTACACGTCAGGCACCACGTTCATGCCCGGCCTTAGCTGGCGATCCTTGTTCTCGCCCGGCTCGAGAACGATTTTTACGGGAATCCTTTGGACGATCTTGACGTAGTTGCCGGTGGCATTCTCCGGCGGAAGCAGGCTGAACAGGGGGCCCGCGGCTCCGGCGATGCTGTCCACGTGGCCTCGTAGAGTGCGGCCGGTGGAATCCACGTGGATATCCGCTTTCTGTCCTACGCGCATGTACCTGAGCTGCGTCTCCTTGAAATTGGCGGTGACCCACACTTCATCGAGAGGAACTACCGTGAGGAGTTGCTGCCCGTTTTGAACGTTCATCCCGACGACCACCGTCTTATTCACTTCGCCGGTGACCGGCGCAACGATTTTGGTATACGAGAGATTCAGCTTGGCTTGCTCGAGGAGTGCGCGCTTTTGCTCAACATCAGCGACAGCCGCGCGCGCCCGCGCTCGTGTGGAAGACACTTGCTGGGGCCCGGTTTCTGCATATTGGTGGTTTGCATCCGCCTGGACCAGGCGGCTGCGGGCCTGTTGAACAAATTGCTGTGCTGCGGACTCATTGGCGTGGGCCGCTGTAACCGCCGCGGTGCTGGATCTGGCCGCAGCCAAAGCTTGATCGTAAACCTGCTCAGCCACTTCCCGCTTGTCCACCAGCAGCTTGTAGCGGCGGAGGTCGTCTTGCGCCCTGACGTCATTGGCCTCGGCCTGTTCGAGTTGGGCGTGGGCGGCAGCGAGCTGCTTCTCGGCGGCAACCACTCCAGCCTTGGTGTTCTCGATATCCGACGCGGTGAACGTCAGCTGACTCGAAGCGTTCACCGAGGTAATCGGCACGGTGATGTTGAGGGATTCGGCCGTGGCCTCAGCGTTGTCGAGATTCGCTTGCGCCTGTGCGACCGCAACCTCATAGTCTTTCGGGTCGATCTCCACCAGAACGGTGCCCTTCTCCACCCACTGGTTGTCGTCCACGGTGACGCGCACCACGTAGCCTGAGACACGCGCACTGACGGGATACAGGTGAAGATCCGCCTGGGCGTCGTCGGTCGATTCATAGCTGCTAAGGTAGCGCCACAGAAACACGCCGCCAACGAGCACCATCGCGATGACGGCCAGTATCACGATTTTTTTGCCGCGCTTCGGACTTCCGCGCGGCGGCGAGTGCTTCGTGTCCGCCAAAAGCGACGGATCGGCCAGGGATCCCATGTCTGCCTGAGGCACCGAACGGGGTGGGTTCTCTTCCGACATGTTCATTTTCCTTTGAAAAATCCCTTGACGCCCTCTTCCGCGAGTCCCAGAGCACGGGCCAGGGAGATTTTTGCAAGATTGAAGTTGTAGAGACTCGAGATGTACTGTTCGTGCGCGCTCGCGACCGCCTCTTGCGATTGCACCACTTCCACCGTATCCGTTACGCCCGCCCGGAAACGATCGCGCGACTGGACGAGCGTCTCCTCGGCCAAGTCGATATTGCTGCGCGCCACATTGACCAGAACCGCCGACGACTGCAGGTTCAGCAGCGCGGTGCGCACGTCAGAGTCAATCTGCGCGCGCAGATTGTCCAGGCGCTCGCGGCTTTGCTCTAGTCTCGCATCGGCCTGCAAAACATCCCCGTGAACGCTGCCGCCCAGAAAGATCGGAATCGAAAGCGTTCCGCGCACGTCGAAGACCTGCGTCGCCGTGGAGGGGTGCGCCCCTCCCGTCCCATAATCCGCGTCAAAAGAAAGCGACGGGAGATAGCCGGCCAGGGCGGCCTTCCGGGAGAATTCCGCCGCGCGGACGTCGGTCAGGCCCGCCTGGTAATCGGAGCGCGCGGAGTAAGCGCGTTTCAAAGCCTCGTCAATGGTAATGCCTTCGAAAGGCTGGTACGGCGACTTGTCTGTGAATTCGAATTCCTGCCCGGGGGCCAGACCGATCACGCGCGCCACGGTCAGCTTCTGGATGGCGAAGTTGTTTTTCGCTTGGATTAACTGTTGCTGCCGGGTCTGAAGTTCCACTTTGGCGCGCAGGCCGTCGATGGCCGGCGACGTGCCTGCCGTCACCTGATCGGTGGCTTGATCGTAAAGCGCCTCCGCCGTTTTCACCTGTGCTTCCGCTGTTTCGATCCGCGCTTCGTCCGCGATACCCTCCAGATAGGTGAAGCCCACGGCGAGCACGACGAGGTCACGGGCGTCTTTGTAGGTGTACTCGGCGGATTTCAAGCTTTGCCCCGCCGCGCGCGTGGCGTTAATCGACTTCCAGTCGAACAGCGACTGCGACACGGCCACGCGCGCGTCAAAATAGGAAAAAGGGCCTAAGGACGGAGGAATACTGGCTCCTCCAAGACTGGTAAATCCCAACTCAGCCAGATTGAGTTCCGTGGCTGCCACAGACGGCGCCGCGGTCACGTGCGGCAGTAGCGCGCTCAATTGCTCCCAGCGCCGCCCCCTGGCCGACCGAATGTCCGCGCTCGAAAGCAGCGCTCCCAGGTTCTGCTTCAATCCGCGGTCGATCGCCTCTTGCAACGAGAGCGGCAGCACTCCCGGAACCGGTTTTGCCGGAGCGCTGCCCGCAAACGGGCTCACTCCCTGCGTTCCGGGTATGGCTTGTCCCGGAGTGCTCGGAGCGGGCGTCGTCACGGTCTGCGCCTGGCATGTCGCTGCTCCGAAAAACAGGGCACCGGCAAGCAGGAACGCGCGGCCGGATCCGTAACTGAGCCTCAAGGGAACCTCCTCGGCCTCCAGCTTTTGCCAGGTGGCGGTGCAGGGGAAAATATCCAAGTCCTGTCGCCTGATCCGGGCAATCCCAACGCCCCGGCTCGCCTTAGCCTGAAAGGGGCCTGTTCCTCACCGCTTCCCTATCCATCCATGGATAGATCGGCCTTTCCCATTTTCCTCGGGTCCCTTAGATTCCGGGGACTTGCCCGTCAACCGGCAGGCTGTCACAAGTCCCCTTACGCCGGGCACAACATTGTTTTGGATGCTGCCGTGAGCTTTCGGTTTCGTCTCGTGTGACTCGCCCCGAAGCCGCGCCTTGCTGGCATAATACGCGGCTATGGCGAATCCTCGAAGGCTTCTGACCTGGCTCCAGAGCCGCGAAGGAGCCATGACGCGCCTGCTGGGCCGGCTCGTGCGCATGGAATCCTCGAGCTACGACAGAGAGGGCGTAAACCGGCTCGTCGCGGCACTTACCTCGGAATGGAGGAAACGCGGGGCGCGAATCAAACGCGTGCGGCCAGCGAGGGCAGCCGGGCGCGGAGACGTGCTGCGGTGCGAACTGCCCGGCGGCCCGGGCGCCACGGGACAAATTCTGGTGTTGGGCCACACGGACACCGTGTATGAACGCGGGACGCTGGCTCGTATGCCGTTTCGAGTTGCGGGCGGGCGCGCTTACGGGCCCGGTTCGCTCGATATGAAGGCGGGGCTCGTAGTCGCGCTCGCGGCGGTCGATGCACTGCGCGTGGTGCGGCTCGCGCCGCGCCGCCGGCTTGTTTTTCTCTGGACCCCGGACGAAGAAATCGGCAGCGAGATCTCCCGCGCGGCCATCGAACGCGAAGCCCGCCGAAGCCATGCGGTCCTGGTGCTCGAACCGGGCACGGGCACGCGTGGAAAATTGAAGACGGCGCGCAAAGGCGTGGGGGAATTCACGCTCGAAGTGACCGGGCGCGCGGCGCACGCGGGCGTAAATCCGCAAGACGGTGTGAACGCGGTGCACGAACTGGCGCTGCAGATCGCGCGCGTCGCGCGGTTTGGAAATCCGCGGCGAGGAATTACCGTCAACGCGGACGTGGTGGAGGGAGGCACGCGCACCAACGTAATCGCGGAACACGCGCGTGCCCGCGTGGACGTCCGGTGCGCGCGCGCGCGCGACATTGCCGGAATCGAGCGGCGCTTTCGCGAGCTGCGTCCCATCCTGCGTGGGGCGCGGGTCCGTGTGACCGGAGGGATTGACCGGCCACCAATGGAGCGACGCACAGCGACACGGCTTTTTGCCATGGCACAGAGGCTCGGCCGCGAGATGGGTCTGCGCATCGAAGAATCCAGCACGGGAGGCGGCTCTGACGGGAACTTCACCGCGGCGCTGGGCGTGCCCACGCTCGATGGATTGGGAGCCGCAGGCGCAGGAGCTCATACGGCCGGGGAATATATCCGCACGCGCTCGCTCGCGGAGCGGGCGGCTCTGCTCGCAGCGCTGTTTCTGGAACTCTGAGGCGCGCCGCGACGGTGCGCCGTGCGGATGGAATAAAGACGAGCACCGAGAAATTTTTACTTGGCGGGACTGGCGCTATTCCCTCTATGCCCTGATTTGTCAATCAGTTGCGAACGCGACTTCTGGCCCCTCTGTTGCCCCTATCTTGGCGTACGCCCATGGATGGAGATGAGGAAGGGGGACCTCATGACCATCGTTCGCAAGCAATGGCTACCGGCGGCAGGCCTTGCTGCCGTGCTCCTTATGGTGGGAGCAGGGCTGGCAACCGCCAAGTACATCAGCCACAAGCCAACAGCCACTGATCCCAATGCTTCAGAACGCAATTCGGCAGCAGCGCAGCCTGGCGAGTCCGATGTTGCACAGGTGACTGTTCCCGCTGGAACTGCGATTCGGGTTCAGATGGATCAATCGCTCGATAGCGCTAAGAACCACTCGGGCGACGTGTTCGACGCGCACACCGTCGAAGCAGTGCTGGTGGACAACCGCATCGTGATTCCGGAAAACACGCCGGTGCGCGGCGAGGTGGCCGATGTCCGGCCTTCGGGCCACTTCAGCCATCCGGGAATCCTGGAAGTTAGGCTGAACCAGGTGGAGCTGAACGGCAATTGGCAGAACATCTCCACACATGAAGACACCCAGAAGGGCGGCAGCCACAGGAAGAACAACGCGGCGTGGATCGGAGGCGGAGCCGGGGGAGGCGCGCTAATCGGAGCCATTGCCGCCGGCGGCAAAGGCGCTCTGATTGGCGGGCCGGTGGGGGCGGGAGCGGGAGTGGCCGTCGCCTTCTTCACCGGAAAGAGAAACGTCCACGTGGCGGCCGAAAGCCAGTTGGTGTTTCATCTCGCCCAGCCTCTTTCCGTGACGCCGCAGGGTTGATTGAAAGACCGCAAGTCCCAGCCCACTCTTTTTCGCATCACTCGCCGCGGTGAATGATTCGCTCCAAGGGGACAAACGAACACGTATGACGCGGTCGCCTGCAGGCGCCCGCGTCAGTGGATATAGGTGGCGCGGAGGTAGTTCAGCGTCTCTTCTTCGAGCTCAGGATAATCCATGTTCATCACGTTTTTTGCCGCGGTCTGCGCGTCATTTCCCGAGGCGATCTGGTCGAGGAGACGAGTGATATCTTCCGGCCCACCCTGCTTGACGATGAACTCGATCACGGCGAGAGACCAGGCGTAGGCCACGCGAGCGTCGTTGCCCGGCAGATTGATCCAGGAGCCTTCCAGAGCTCCCAGCGAGAGGGTCTGGTGGGTGCGATCGAACGCGCTCACAAACGTGGATGCGGCATCCGCCGCGGTGGCGCCCTCCATCCACTGCGCCACGCCTTCCTGCACCCAGGTGGGGCACCGCCCGCGCGTTTTCTGCGTGATGAAACTATGCGTCAGTTCGTGTTTCAGCGTGCGACTCAGCTCGGGGTTCATTCCCCGGAGGCCCTGGACGGGGAGGCGGATGCGGCCATCGTTGAGCGCACCAACCCACGAGGGAGCGCGGGTGATGTCCGTAAACGCCTGGTCGGTGTAGAGCACGACGCCGATGGACTCGGGCGGCGTATAGTTGAGCACCGATTCGATGACCGAAAAATCCTGCTCGAGAGTTTTCAGGATGTCGCGCACCAGCGGCTGGGGAGCGGCGGCGCCGCTGTAACGGACCTGGAAGTGCGCGGTCGAGCCTTCGCGATAGCCGGCCTCCTCCTGCTGGTCGCGCTGCACCTTGGCGAGGGCGCGCTCGACCTCCGGGTCAGGGCGCAGCGCCAGCGACTTTTTCCATTCGGCGATGGCGAGATCGAGTTTGTTCTGGCCGGCATAGGCCCAGCCCATGAACTTGCCCACGTCGGCCGATTGCGGATCCAGGCGGCGCGCGTGCTCGAGGCATTCGAGCGCTTCGCCGTAAGCGCTCTGGCGCAGCAGCAAATAGGAGAGGTTCAACAACAAACCCACATTTTCGGGGGCGTAAATGAGCCCGCGGCGGTAATGGGCGGTGGCCGATTTGATGTCGCCATGGGCCAGCTCGAATTGCGCCGCCACGTGGTGGGCGATGGCCACGCGGTCGGCTTCCCGCCTGCCTCCGTTGTCCGCCTGTATTTCGAGCTGGGCGATGTAGTCGCGATCGATCTGGCCGCCGGCCACCACGGCTTTGGAAATGGCGTCTGCATCGGTCGAGGTGAGCGGAGGCGGAGGAGCAGAGGCTGCGATGACGCTCGTGCCGTTGGAGGAGTCCTGCGCGCCGGGCGCGCTCATGTCGGTCGAGCCGCCGCGTTCGATGTGGTCCACGTTGGACCGCGGGAGACTCAACTTTCCGGCGGAGGTCTCGAAGGTGACGCGGTTGCCCTCCTCGACCACGTTCGTAGCGTGGATGCGCCGTCCGTTCTTCAGAACAATGATGTCGGCAGCGGCCGTGAGCGCGGCCGCCGCGATCACGGCCAGAGTTAGAGCAACTCTTCGGACCCCAAGGCGCATACTAGAACTCTAGCAAATGCGGTCCGGGGGGCGCACGTTCGCTTGTTCGGCTATGTTCCAGTTGCTAAGGTGAGGCGCATGCGCGCGATTTTGCTTTGCGGTATAGGGGTGTGCCTGGCGGTGGCCGCGGCCCAGGCTTCGCGGCCCGCGAGCTCGCCGGAACGAAAGCTGTATGAGGAGCTGAACGGACTGCGCGCCGACCGCACGCGCGTCTACCATATCCGGCAGTTTGCGTTGCGCCGGGATGCGGTCCGGCTGGCATTTGAAGACGGCACAATCGGGCTCCTCGAGCCGTTCCACGGGCGTGTGCTCGGCGCCGTTTTCTCTGGAACCGCCCGGGTGCTGGCGACGCCCCGCGACCCTGCGGAAAAATGGTCTCTTTCGCGATTCGTGGGGACGCCTCTGCTCGATGCGCCGGTGTCGAAGGTGTATCTGCGGTTCACGGACGGCACGGCCGGGGAAATTGAAGCCTTCCTGAAGGCCGCAGGCGCGAAGCCGCTGGACGACCCGGCCTTCCTCTCCGACTGGAACGCGGCGCTTGGGAACCTGAATCCCACCAGCTCGCTGCGAACGCTGATGGACCTCGATTCCCCTGCCCCACTCACTTTTTTCCAGGCGGCGCTGGCCGGCAGCCAACAGGGGATTTTTGAAATCTCGGTGGACGACCGCCGGCCCGAGCAGGTTTTGATGGGACAGGTGCGCTACCGCGAGGGCGGCCGCTATTACAACCTGTGGGCCATGTTCCCGCGGGCGGAGGGCGCCGGACGGCCGGAATCGGTCATGGCGCTGCACTATTCAATCGAGACCACAGTGCAGGACGATCTGGTTGTACGTGGGCGGACGCAGATGGTATTGCGCGCGCTTCGGGACGGCGAGCGGCTGCTTCCCCTGGTGCTGTCGCGCGAGCTGCGCGTGCAGAGCGTGACCGATGACACGGGCCAGGCCCTGGACTTCTTCCAGAATGAGGATCTGAGCGAGAAGGAAGTGCTGCGCGAAGGCGACGACCTGTTGTTCGTCGTCCTGCCTGCACCCACCCGCGCCGGGCAAGAGATCCATTGGGAGGTGAAGTACAGCGGGAACGTGATCAGTGAAGCGGGCAACGGCGTGTTCTATGTGGGCCAGCGCGGCACCTGGTATCCCCATCCGAACGATGTGACGAATTATTGCTCCTTCGATCTCAGTTTTCGGTGGCCGCGGCGGCTGAATCTGGTGGCGACGGGCAATAAAACCGAGGAACACGAGGAAGGCGATTGGCGCGCGGGCCATTGGGTCTCGGATACCCCGATGAACATTGCCGGATTCAACCTGGGGAGCTATTCGAGCGCGGGTGCGGAGGCCGGGCCGGTGCACATCACGGTGAACGCGAATCAGCAGCTCGAGCAGACACTCTCTGGACTGTTTCGTTCGCGGTCCGGGATGGCGACGGCTGTCTCGGGGCCGATCGGCTGGCGGAGGACATCGGAGGCCTGGAAGCTGGTGGACCAGGCCCCCGCTCAGGCGGCGCTCCTGCCCATGCCAGCGACGGTGATCGGGCAACTCGCGACGGACATCGGCGAAGCGCTGCGCAGCATGGAACAGTGGAACGGCGCGTTTCCCTTTGCGCGGCTCGAAGTTTCGCCGCTGCCCGCGGCACTGAGTCAGAGCTGGCCGGAACTCATTTATCTTTCCACCATGACGTTTGTACCGAGAGAAACGCAGCAACGAGCCGGAATCGGCGAGCGTGCCAGCTTTTCGTTTTCCGATTTGATGCCCTTCCACGAACTGGCGCACCAATGGTGGGGAAACCTGGTGGATTACGCTTCCTACCGCGACGCGTGGATCATGGAAGGAATGGCGAATTACTGCGCCCTGCTGTATCTGGACTCGCGTCGGCCCGCGGAGCACGTGCTGGCACACGCGCTGGAAGCGTACCGCCGGGATCTGCTCGCGCGGCTGCCAAACTCCTCGCGAACAGCGGACGAGATCGGCCCGCTGGCTCTCGGCCACCGGCTGAATTCCTCGCTCACGCCCGACGGGTTCACCCGCGTGATCTATCCGAAGGGCACCTGGGTGGTGCACATGCTGCGGATGATGTTGCAAGACCCTTCCGCGAAAGATCCGGATGCGCGATTTCGCGACCTGCTCCATTCCCTGCTGGAAAAGCACCGTTTCTCCGCACTCTCAGAGGCGGATCTGCGCCGGGAACTGGCGCGGGTCATGACGCCGCAGATGGACATGGAGTCCATGCATTCCATGGATTGGTTCTTCGAACAGTGGGTACACGCCACTGGAATCCCGCGCTATGCCCTGGACTACAAAGTGACAGCCAGGGGAAACGGATTCGAGGTTCAGGGGACCTTGCGGCAGGAGGGAGTGCCCGACACATTTCTGGTTCGTGTGCCGCTGTACAGTAAGGATGGATCGGCCAAGCCGGTTTTGCTCGGCTGGGTGGCGACTTCAGGGAGCGAAACCGCGTTCCGCTTCCACTCGGCGGCGAAGTCCCAACACATTGTGATTGATCCCGGCCAATCGCTGCTGGCCGTAACGGAGTGAAACAGGCTATCCCGGCGGCCAGCGGAATGGGCGTCCACCGAGCAGGTGGAGATGCAAATGGAAGACGGACTGGCCTGCGCCTGCGCCGTTGTTGATGACGGTGCGGTAACCTTCCAGCAGTTGCCGTTCCCGGGCGAGTTTCGCCGCCACCAGCAGGATATCGCCGAGCAGCGCACTGTCGTCCTGGGTCGCATCCGTGAGCGAGTTGAAGTGTTTTCGCGGGCAAATCAGGATGTGGCTGGGCGCCTGCGGGTTGATGTCTTCAAATGCGAAGATGCGGTCGTCCTCGTACACAATTTTTCCTGAGATTTTCTTCGCGCCGATCTTGCAGAACAGGCAATCGTCCATGGCCGGCCTCCCTGCGGTAACTTGAACAGCGGGCGCCGCTTACTGCTGCGGCACCGTGTCCAGCCGCACCACGAAGGGCTGGACGTGCTCTTTCTCGCGCAACTGATCCCCAAATGTTTTTGCCAGGTCCTCGGAAGCGAGTTTTCCGACGCGCACGCGGTAGAAAAGCCCCTGGGGCGCATCGTACTCCTGAATGACGGCGAACGAGTAGCGCTCTTCCATCTGCCGGCGCAGGCGCTCCGCGTTGTCCTTCGAGAGGAAGGCGCCGACCTGGACGGTGAAGAACCCAACGGCGGGATTGCTGGTGCTCGAAACGAGGCTGAGTCTCACCGGGGCGATGCCCATGCCCACCATGTCCAGTTCGCGCGCCGCGCCGAGCGAGAGATCGATGATGCGGCCTTCGACGAACGGGCCGCGGTCGGTTATGCGCACGTCAACCTGTTTGCCGTTTTTCTGGTTAGTCACCCGAACGACGGTCTCAAACGGCAGCGTCCGGTGCGCGGCAGTCAGTTTGTACATGTCGTAGATCTCGCCGTTGGCCGCTCGGCGTCCGTGATAGGGCACGCCATACCAGGAGGCGATGCCCTCCTCCGAATAATTGGCCGGGACAGGCGCGGGCGGAGCGCTGGGAGCGCGTTTGGGGGGAGCGCCGCCGGCCGGAGGGCTGGCAGGAGTTGGCCCGCTGGAAGGAACCGGAGCGCGTGCCGGAACCGGGCGCCGCGCGCAGGCGGTTGTGACAACGAGAAAAACGCACACTAATCCTGCGGCGGCGAGCGGAACGGCGCGCCACGGAACGAATCGCCGCGCGGCCCGAGTTGCGGCCTGGGTTCTGCTTTCGAAGCCTCGGCCTGGCCGGTCCACGCGAGGTCAGGGAGGGGAGCGGCGGTCGCGCCCGGAAATGGCATCGAGTTCGGTGGCGAGCTCGGCGAGCCGTTGCGAAGCGGTGCGCAGGATCTCCGCGGCGGCGCGGCGGGACTGCGGCAGCACCTCGGATTCGAAGAGATCGCGGACGCGGCGGGCTTCCTCTTCAAGTGCACGGACAACATTTTCGAGATTTTCCATGGTCTCCTGACCCGGCCACGCGAAATTTTCCGCTATTATAGGGACGCGGACGAACTGCCGCAAGGAATCCGAATGCCTTTGCCGCCACAATGGAGATGGAAGCTGGAACGCTGGCAGTCGCAGCTCAGCGGGCTGCTGCGCGGGGAGGAGCGGCCGAAGCGCCCGCGGCTGTGCCCGGCGTGCGGCCAACTGGTTGGGGCGGAGCAGAACCGCTGCGGCGCGTGCGGGACGAGCATGACCTTTTCGCTGGCCGCGGCGAGCCGGGGACTGGCCGAGCTGATGCCTCAACCGCACCCGGTGACGAAACTCATCATGGGGCTGAACTTCTTCATGTTCCTGGTGTGCGCGGTGGCCACGTTTTCCATCACGGGACAACTACCCCTGATGAGCAATGTCAGCGGCCAAGTGTTGTTCCGGCTGGGGTCGCGCGACACATTCGATTTGCTGGCCAGGCAACAATGGTGGCGGCTGGTAATGCCCATTTTTCTGCACGGCAACCTGCTCCACATCGGCATGAACACCTGGGTGCTGATGGACATTGGCCCGGCACTCGAGGAGCTTTACGGTTCGTCGCGCTACCTGTTTCTCTACGTTGCGACCGGAGTATTCGGCTTCGTGGCCAGCACCGCGTGGGATGTGATCCTCCGCCGCCTGGGCGCAAGCATGGGTGCTTCCGGCGCGATCATGGGGCTCATCGGGCTGCAATTGGCGATCAGCAGCCAGCGCGGCGGCGCGTATTTTCAAATGATGCGACGCTCATTGATTCAATGGGTCGTCATCATCTTCGCGTTCGGATTTTTTATGGGTGGAATCGACAATGCCGCTCACTTTGGCGGCCTGGTTTCGGGCTACCTGCTGGGGCGGGTGTTCGCGGACCGGGAGCCCGCGGATGCGGCAGAGCGGCGGCGTGCGACGCTCCTGGCGCTCGCGGCGTTGCTCGTTGTGGTCGGGAGCTTTGCCGCCATGATCCTGCACTACTCGGAAAGTCTCTCCTAGGCTGGAAAAGCCACAGCTAATAAATCGCCGGGCCGAGCAGGCGGACGAGCAAGACAGGGCAGGGGGCCTTGCGGATGACGCGGTGTGTGACGGAGCCGAACAGCGCCCGGTCGAGCAGGCGGCGGCCGTGCGTGCCCATCACCAGGAGATCGTAGCGTCCCTGCTCGCAGGCCCTGAGTATCGTTTCCTCGGTGGGGCCGCGGCCGAGTTCAAGTTTGAACTGCGTGTCGCGCTCGGCAGCCATCCACACGGCGAGCTGGCTTCGCACGGTTTCTTCGGCGCGGGCGATTTCGTCCACTTCAGGACGGCCGGCATAAGCGGAGGCCAGGGGGACCTGCTCGAGGACGTGGAGCACGGTAAGTTCGGCGCCGAATTTCTGAGACACAGCGACCGCGTATTGGAGCGCCCGGCGGGAGGTAGCAGAAAAGTCAATCGGACAGAGGATACGCGAGACGTTTACCATCGCGGGGAGTATGGCATAAGCGCGCTGGCGCTGCCAACCGGGGTAAACCCGTTTGTTAACCCGCCGCGGAGTGCAGGATGGGCCTGGGATCGGACCGGGCGTTACTGCGAATGGAGCCGGCGCGCGATGGTGACACTGTAATGCACGCCGGAAAATACGGTGGCCGCAGCGACGGCATAAACGAGTCCCCGGTGAAGATCATGGAGGCCTGAAACGGAAAACGCAGCGCCAGCAATGACTTCCAGGACGAGCAGAATCTGCAGGCCGGTGGTCAGCTTGCCAAAAATGGATGGGGGAAACGTGCGGGGGCCCACGACGAGCACGATGACCGCAGCGGTGGCAAGAATGATAACGTCGCGCGCGAGGACCAGAATGGTAAGCCACCAGCCGAGCACCCCTTTGAACGCGAGCACCAGGAAGGCTCCCGAAAGCAGGAATTTGTCGGCCAGCGGATCGAGAAACGTTCCCAGCTCGCTTTTCTGATTCAGCCAGCGGGCCAGCCAGCCATCGAGAGCGTCCGTGAGGGCTGCGGTAACAAGCAGCACGAGCGCCCAGCCGTATTTCTGGTAGAAGAGGGAGATCAGAAATAGAGGAAGGAGCACGAAGCGCAGGAACGTAATTTGATTCGGGACGGTCCAGAATGGCGGGCGCATGTTCGTCGGGTGAGTTCAGCCGAATCGGGCGAGATAGGCCGGCAGCGAACAACCTACCTTCTGCTCGAACAGGTCGGCCATGGACCAGACCGAGCCCTGGCGCTCGTCGAGCGCGATTCGCTCGACGCGGAGCATGGGGAAAAAGAGGGTGGGAAGACCGGTCGATTCGCCTTCGGGATCGCGTGCCTGGCGGACGAACTCGTCGAACGACTCGAGGCTCACGCCGCGCAGGGTGATCCCGGCCGGAGAAATACCAATGAGCTCGCCCCACACCTTTTCCTTAGGCGTGTGAAGACTTATGACGACGATGGAATGGAGTTCCATGCGGGCCCCTGCGCCGCAAGCGAGAGTGTAACGCGAACCAGGCGGAGGGTCACGCCGGACGGGCTCATTTCTCGAGTTCGGAGCGGTTTTTGTAGAGGTCGAGCGATTCGGGATTGGCAAGGGCGTCCCGCTGCTTGACGGGGCGCCCGTGTACCACGTCGCGAACCGCCATCTCGACGATTTTGCCGCTCTTGGTGCGGGGGATATCGGCAACCTGAATAATTTTCGCGGGGACGTGGCGGGGCGTCGCATTCTTGCGGATTTGATCGATGATTTTGCGCTCGATCTCCGGCGTGAGCGTCAAGGAATCACGCAGGCGGACGAAGAGGACCACGCGCACATCATTGTCCCAGTCCTGGGCAATGACGATGCTTTCCAGAACCTCCGGAATCTGCTCGACCTGCCTGTAGATTTCCGCGGTTCCGATGCGAACGCCGCCGGGATTGAGCACGGCGTCCGAGCGGCCGTAGATGATGATGCCGTCGCGCGAAGTCAGTTCGGTCCAATCCCCATGGCACCAAACGCCGGGAAACCGCTCGAAATATGCGGCGCGGTACTTGCTCCCATCGGGGTCGTTCCAGAATTCCAGAGGCATCGAAGGGAACGGTCTGGCGCAGACCAGCTCGCCCTTGGCGCCGCGGAGCGGCTTTCCCCGATCGTCGAACACGTCGACTGCCATGCCAAGGCCGCGCGCTTGGATCTCACCGCGATACACGGGAGCGATGGGATTGCCGAGCACGAAGCAGGACACGATGTCGGTGCCGCCGGAGATGGAAGCCAGGTGCACGTCCTGCTTGATGGAGCGGTAGACGTAGTCGAAGCTCTCGGCGACGAGCGGCGAGCCGGTGGAGGTAATTGTGCGCACGGACGCGAGCTTGTGAGTCTTGGAGGGCTCGAGCCCGGCCTTGGCGCAGGCGTCGAGGAATTTCGCCGAGGTGCCGAACAGCGTCATCTGTTCGGCGTCCGCCAGATCGAACAGCACGTTGCCGGAGGGGTGCATGGGCGAGCCGTCGTAGAGCAGCAGCGTGGCCTCCGAGGCGAGCGCGGAGGCCAGCCAGTTCCACATCATCCAGGAGCAGGTGGTGAAATAGAAGACGCGGTCGCCGCGCTTGACGTCGCAATGGAGCTGGTGCTCTTTGAGGTGTTGCAGGAGCGTTCCTCCGGCGCCGTGGACGATGCACTTGGGCGCGCCGGTAGTGCCCGAGGAAAAGAGGATGTAAAGGGGATGATTGAACGGCAACCACGCGAATTCGACGGGCTTCGGTTTATGGCACGAAGTGTACTCGGGAAACGCGACGGCATGGGGAATGCTTTGAAGCGCCGGCTGTTCTGAAACGTAGGGAACGATGATGACGCGAGACAACGAAGGAAGCCGGCCGGCGATCTCCGGCAGCTTGCCGAGTGCGTCCGGCGTCTTGCCGTTATAGAAGCAGCCGTCCACGGCGAAGAGCACTTTGGGCTGGATCTGGCCAAAGCGGTCGAGCACACCTTGCACGCCAAAATCCGGCGAGCAGGACGACCAGATGGCCCCGAGACTGGCCGCAGCCAGCATGGCGATGATGGCCTCGGGCATGTTGGGCAGGATGGCGGCCACGCGGTCGCCGGGCTTTACTCCATCCGCTGCGAGCGCCTGCTGGAGCTGGGAGACGGCAGCATGGAGCGCGGACCAGCTCATCCGCCGGCGAACCTTGTCTTCGCCCCAGAAAACGAGCGCGTCGGAAGAGTCCGAGCGGCGAAGAAGATTTTCGGCAAAATTGAGCTGGGCGTGTGGGAAGAAGCGCGCGCCGGGCATCTCGCCGGGGCGTTCGATGATGGGATCGCCCGGCCCGTCGCCGACGACGCCGCAAAACGTCCACACCAGCCGCCAAAATTCAGCAGGGTAGTCGATCGACCAGCGCCACAACGTCGCGAAGCCGTCGAAATTCGAGGCTGAAGCGGCCTCAGCCGCCTTGATGAAGCGGGTCAGGTTGGCGGAGGCCACCCGTTCCGCAGAAGGCCTCCACAGCATTGCAGGATCACCGGGCATGCAAGGACTCCATCGAAAACAGAATCGAGTTTAATCCAGTTCGCGGAGAGATTTGTAGACTTGGTTGGCGGCGCCGAATTGCGGCTCCAGGTCGCGGCTGGCCAGGGTGCCGCGCAGATGTTCCAGCGCCTGGACGAGGCGGTCGAGCGAGCGAACGAGATTGTCACGATTCGTGAGGCAGACGTCGCGCCACACGTCGTAGGGACTGCCGGCCAGCCGGAGGGCGTCGCGCAGCCCGCTACCCGAGAGAGAAAGGGGCAGGCCGGTCTCGTCGGTTTCGTCTTTGACCACATTGGCCAAAGCGACGGCGGCCAGCTGAGGCAGGTGGGAGACGATGCCGACGGCCCAGTCGTGAGTTTCGGCGTCGATCCACGCGGGCTCGGCGCCGATGGCGCGGAGAAGTGCTTCAAAGCCGGCGGCCGCCGGAGATTGCGAATCGCCGACCAGAGCGTATTTGGCGCCGCGGAAGAGCGCTGCATCGGCTTGGTCGATCCCGCTCAGTTCCCTTCCCGCGAGCGGATGGCCGCCGAGAAAGGAGGCACCGTGGTGGAAGTGCTGGGCAGCGGCGCGGCAAACGGCTGTTTTTGTGCTGGAGGCGTCGGTGACCAGCGCGCCGGAGGAGGCGTGACGCGCGAGTTCGGGCAGAAGGTCAAGAGTGACGCCGATGGGCATGGCGACGTAAATCAGATTTGCGGCAGCGATGGCATCCAGGACGCTTGCCGCCGAACGAGTGATCGCTCCGCGTTCGTGGGCGCGCAGCAGAACTTCACGGCGATCCCAGCCGGTTACGTTTGTCTGCGGGAATGCGTGACGGACGGCGAGGGCGAAGGAGCCGCCGATGAGGCCGGTGCCGACGACAGCGACATTTCGAAAGGGAGCCTCGGAGCCCATGGGTCAGGCGATCCGACGGCCGACGGCTGGTGCGATCATCCGGATCTCCTCCATCAACTTGGCGAACTGTTCGAAATGAAGCGACTGGGCGCCGTCGGAACGAGCGTGTGCCGGATCGTTGTGCACCTCGATCAGCAGCCCGTCGGAGCCCGCGGCGACGGCAGCGCGCGCCATGGGCGGTACCTTGTCCCGGCGGCCGGTTCCGTGCGACGGGTCAACGAGGATCGGCAGGTGGGACAGCTTCTCAATCACGGGAATCGCGGCAAGGTCGAGAGTGTTGCGCGTGTAGTTCTCAAAAGTGCGGATACCGCGTTCGCAGAGGATGACGTTGTAGTTGCCGCCGGCCAGGATGTATTCCGCGCTGAGCAGCAATTCCTCAATCGTTGCAGACATGCCGCGCTTCAGAAGCACGGGCTTGGGAGCGGCGCCCAAGGCGCGCAACAGGTTGTAGTTCTGCATATTCCGCGCGCCTACTTGATAGACGTCCACATAAGGCGCCATCACCCCAATTTGGGACGGATCCATCACCTCGCTGACGACGAGCAGGCCGTTCCGGTCAGCGGCCTCGCGCAATAGGCGCAAAGCCGGCTCGCCCAGACCCTGGAAGCTGTAGGGCGACGACCGGGGCTTAAAGGCGCCACCCCGCAGCAACCGCGCCCCGCACTTGGCCACTTGCTCAGCGATGGAGTGAATCTGGGCGGACGATTCGACGGCACAGGGACCAGCAGCAACGACAATCTCCGTTCCGCCGACCCGCACGCCCCGACCGAGGTCCACCACCGTGCCCTCCGGGCGAAAGGCCCGGCTGGCCAGCTTATAGGGCTGAGTGATGGGGACGACCTCGCGCACACCGTCGAGGAGTTCGAGATCGCGGGGATCGTAATCACTGGGGGCTCCAACCGCGCCGAGCACCGTGTGAGTCGCGCCTGTGGAGCGGTGAACATCGAAACCGATTTCCACGAGTCGGTCTATCACGCGCTGGATCTGATCCTCCGTCGAACCTGCATGCATCACGATCACCATGTCTTGCCTCGTCTCCGGTCTTTCCGGGATACAAAGTCCGCCAGCCCCTCTATTTCCTCTCCTCCGCCGCACTGCCTCCTTCAGGCCCCATCGCGCCGCGCTCGACGGCGCGTGCCTCGTCCAAAATGCGCTCAAACAGCCGCCGGATGGCAGTGTCGGGCAATGGCCCGGAATTCGCGCGCGTGACGCGATTCAGGATTTCTCCTTCTCGCTCCGGCTGGTAGAGCGGCAACTGCGCGGTGCGCTTCAACTTGCCGACCTCGACCGCGCACCGGGAGCGCTCGTTGAGTAGCCGGACGAGTTCCGCATCGATCTCGTCAATTTTCCTTCGCCAGTCCTGGATGATCTGATCCACGCTCATGGAGACTCGCTCCTTTGGCCGGCCGCGGCTTCGCGGCGGCTCATGCCGCGGAGCCCGGCCTGCTTGAGCAGGCGGATGCGGGCGGCGACATTGGAGGCGGCTTCCTCCGCGGAGCGGGCGCGTTCAACCTCAGCGACGAGAGCGGAGCCGACAACTGCTGCATCGGCCAGACCGCCGAGGACGGAAACGTGGCCCGGAAGCGATATGCCGAAACCAACGGCGAGCGGTAACGTGGTGGCGCTCCGGGCGCGGCGCAAGAGCGCGGGCAGTTCGTCGGCGAGCGTGTCGCGTTCGCCGGTCACGCCGGTGCGCGAAATGACGTACAGAAAACCGCTCGAAGCCTCTGCGATGCGGCGCATGCGATCGTCGCCGGTGGTGGGAGCGGCGAGGAAGATCGTGTCGAGGCCGCGAGAGCGGAGGGCGGTGCGGTAGTCGTCCGAATCCTCGGGCGGCAGGTCGGTGACGAGGACGCCATCGGCGCCGGCGGATTGGGCGCGGGTGGCAAACGTGTCGAGGCCCATCTGGAGGACGGGATTGAAGTATGTGAAGAGAACGAGCGCGATCTGGCTGCTTTGCCGGATGTCGCGGACGAGATCGAGAACGCCGTTGAGAGTGGCGCCGGACTTGAGCGCGCGCTCGCTGGCGCGCTGGATCACGGGACCATCGGCGAGGGGATCACTGAAAGGGACGCCGAGCTCGACTACGTCGGCGCCTGCTTCAGCGGCAGCCAGCACGATGCGGCGCGTGGCGTCGAGCGAGGGATCGCCCGCAGTGAGATAGGCCACCAGGCCCAGGTCGCCCGCGCGGCGGAGTTCATCGAAACGACGGGTAATACGGGTGGCGGGAGTGGGAGATGAGTTCGTCATGGGACGCGCGGCGGCACGGGGTCAGAGATAGCGCGAGAGAGTTTCCATGTCTTTGTCGCCGCGACCGGAGACGTTTAGGATGACAGCGGAGTCGCGCGGGAGCGTGGGCGCGCGGCGGATCAGCTCGGCCACGGCGTGCGCGGTTTCGAGGGCGCAGAGAATGCCTTCGGTGCGGGAGAGCGTGAGCGCGGCGTCGATGGCGGCAGCGTCACTGACCGCAGTGTATTCCGCGCGGCCGCGGTCGGCGAGCCAGGCGTGCTCCGGGCCGATGGCTGGGTAATCGAGGCCGGCGGAGACGGAATGCGTCGAGGCGATTTGGCCGGCCTCCGTCTGCAGCACCCAGGTGTAGGTGCCCTGGAGAACGCCGGGGCGCGCGCCGGTGTATCCGGAGGCGGCGGCGAGACGCGCGGCATGTTCGCCGAGGTGCGTGCCTGTGCCTCCGGCTTCGACGCCGACCATGCGGACGCCGGAATCGCCCATAAACGCGTGGAACAGGCCGATGGAGTTCGAACCACCGCCGACGCAGGCAAATAGTGTGGAGGGCAGGCGGCCTTCGGCCTCCAGGATCTGCTCGCGCGCCTCGCAGCCGATGATGGATTGGAAATCGCGCACCATGCGCGGATAGGGGTGCGCACCGAGAACGGAGCCGAGCAGGTAATGCGTGGTGCGGACGTTGGTAACCCAGTCGCGCATGGCTTCGTTGATCGCGTCTTTGAGGGTGCGGCTGCCGGAATCGACGGGCGTAACGGTGGCGCCGAGCATCTTCATACGGCCGACGTTCAAGCGTTGGCGCTCCATGTCCTCGGTGCCCATGTAGACGCAGCATTCCAGGCCGAGGCGCGCGCACACGGCGGCGGTGGCGACGCCGTGCTGGCCGGCGCCGGTTTCGGCGATCACACGGCGTTTGTTCATGCGCAGGGTGAGCAGGCCCTGGCCGATACAGTTGTTGATTTTGTGCGCGCCGGTGTGCAGCAGGTCTTCGCGCTTGAGGTAGATGCGCGGGCCGCCGAGATGTTCGGTGAGTCGGGCGGCAAAATCGAGCGGAGTGGGACGGCCGGCAAAGCTGCTCAGTAGATTGCCGAAAGCGGAGAGGAAGGTGTCGTCCGCCTGAGCTGCGGTGTAGGCGCGCTCCAGCTCTTCAATCGGCTCGACGAGCGTTTCCGGGACGTAGCGGCCGCCGTAGGGACCGAAGCGTCCGCGGGCGTCGGGCCACTCCGATGCGGGGAGAGAGTGCGGAGCGGCGGTCATGCGAAATCCTGGCGCGCGGAGTCCACGGCATCGAGAAAAGCGCGGAGCTTGCGGGGATCCTTGTGGCCGGGGGCGCTCTCGACGCCGCTGGCAACGTCCACGGCAGCGGGATGCGCGGCGCGGATAGCCTGCGCGACATTTTCCGCGGTGAGTCCGCCGGCGAGCACGATAGGGCCGTACCGGGCCGCGGGGCGCGCGACGGTCCAATCGAAGCTGTGGCCGGTGCCGCCGCGAAGCCGGCCACGAGGGGGAGCGCCGTCGAGCAGAAACGCCGCCGCGGGATAACGCGCGATGCGCGAAGCGCGGAAACCCGGGCCGACGCGAAAGGCTTTGATGACGGGCGTCGAGCGCGCAACGGAACGAGCGGCAGCCGGGCGCTCCTCACCGTGAAGCTGCGCGTAATCGAGGCGAATCGAGCGGGCGATATCGGTGACGGTTGCCGGAGATTCGTTCACGAAGACGCCGACGGCGGCGATTTCCCTGGGCAGCCGGTTGCGGATGGCTGCGGCGGCCTGGGGAGCGATGTAGCGCGGGCTGCGCGGATAGAAATTGAATCCGAGGGCGTCGCAGCCGGCTTCGATGGCGCTCCGGGCATCCGTCCAGTTTGTGATGCCGCAGATCTTGACGCGGAACATGGCGTCAGTCCGTGGCCGCGGGCGGCGAGCCCTCGGAAGCTGACGCGCCGAGCAGCGCGCGGAGGGCGGCGGCGGGATCCGGCGCTTGCATCAAGCTTTCGCCGATGAGAAACGCGTTGAACCCCGCATCGCTCAGGCGGTCGAGGTCGGAGCCGGCGCGCAGGCCGGATTCGCTGACGGCGACGCAGTCGCGTGGAATCTCGCGGATGAGTTCAAACGAGGTTTCCAGGCGGACGTCGAAGGTGCGCAGATCGCGATTGTTGACGCCGATGATGCGGGCGCCGGCGCGCAGGGCGCGCTGGAGTTCTTCCCGCGTGTGGACCTCGACGAGCGGCTCCATGCCGAGTTCGCGGCCGGCTGCAAGGAGCTCGGAGAGTTGGCCATCCGAGAGAATGGCGGCGATGAGAAGGAATGAGTCCGCGTTGACCGAGCGCGCTTCCCAGATTTGCCATGGGTCGAACAGAAAATCCTTGCGGAGGACAGGAACCTCGACGGCCGCACGGGTGACGCGGAGATTGGCGAGCGAGCCCTGGAAGAATTCTTCCTCGGTGACGACGGAAAGCGCGGCGGCCCCGGCAGAGGCGAGCGCAACGCCCAGGGTCTTGGCATCGAAATCGGAACGGAGGACGCCCCTGGACGGCGAGGCCTTTTTCAGCTCGGCGATGATGTTCAGGCCTGGGCGGTGGAGGGCGGCGAAGAAATCGCGCGGAGGGCTACTCTGTTTGACGGCCATGCGCAGCACAGGCAGGGGATGCAGGCGACGGCGCTTGTCCATCGACGCGCGGCGCGCCTCCACGATGCGGTCCAGAGTCGTGCCCGTTTGTGCTTCGGTTTTCAGGACTGCACCCCACAGGCCCCGCGGCGGTCGAAAAGGAAACTTCCATGCTAGCTGCCGCTGAAAGTGGAGTCAATTAAAGCGGCGGAGGGCATCGGCCCAGCATCCGATTGACCGGCATATCAGCCGGCACCAGCGCGCGCATCCCGGCGAACTCCCGCGAACGGGCGCGGGACGATATACTGGGGCCCGCAATGACCGTGATTATCTCCATGCTCCGCGGCGTGAACGTCGGGGGCCACAATAAGATCAAGATGGACGCGCTTCGGGTGCTCTACGAGTCCCTGGGACTTGAAGACGTACAAAGCTTCATTCAGAGCGGCAACCTCGTCTTCCGCACGAAAGAGCGCGACCTGCCTGCGTTAACCAAACGGATCCAGAATGGGATCGAGCGGCGGTTCGGCATTCGTCCCGATGTGATTCTCCGCACGTGTTCCGAACTGAGAGACGTGATTCGACGAAACCCATTCGCAAAACGGCGCGGGATCGAGCCGAACAGACTCCTCGTGACGTTTCTGGCCGGCGATCCCGGCACGGAGGCTCGGCAAAACGCTCTCAAGATCAACAGCGGGCCGGAGGAACTGAGAATCGACGGCCGCGAGGCCTATATCTATTTTCCGAATGGAATGGCGCGCCCGAAGTTGTCGTTGCCGGCGATTGAAAGGACGCTCGGGACCTCCGGAACAGGAAGGAACTGGAACAGCGTGAACAAATTGCTCGAGATTGCGGAGAAGCTGGAGGCTTCAGGCTAACGTTTGAGGAGTGGTTCGGCGAAGCGAATCGGGATGCCGAAATTGGAGCCGCCGAAGCCTTTCAGGATGGCGTAATTCACGCCGATTACTTTGCCGTCTTCGTTGAAGAGGGGGCCGCCCGAGCCGCCGGAGGTGGTCTGGGCGTCGTAGACGAGCTTGTCGGCAAGAATATCGCCGAGATGGCCCTGCGTGGTGATGGGACGGATGAGCTTGCGGCTCGCGAGGGCGGTCATGATGCCGGTGGGGCTGCCGCCGCTCGAGGCCACTATTTTGTGCACTGTATCGTCGTCGGTGCGCGCGAGGATGGCATCGAGGCCGGTAGGATAACCCATCAGGACGACCGGAGTGCCGCTGACGGCGCCGGCTGAGCGCGTGTCGAGCATGAGTGGCGCGCGCTTGGAATCGTCGAGGGTCACGCGAACGGCGGCCAGGTCCGCTTCGTCGGAAATCTTGTCCACAGAAGTGCGCAGCGGGCGGGGCGCGTCCGGACAATAACATTCGATATCGGCGAGGATGGCTTCCATGCCTTCCTCGGCAACGCCAGCCAGCTCGTCATTCTTCCACCAGGGCTCGACGACGTGGCGGTTGGTGAGCATGCGCCCGTCGGAGGAAACGAGGAAGGCGCTGCCGAAAAAGTCGAGGCGCACCTCAGGCCCGCGGCCTTCGAGCTCGAGGATGGGCTTGCCCTCGCTGTCCGTGATGGGCTCGCCCTTCTGATTCATGCCGGCGTAATGCACGCGGGAGCCGCTGCCCTTGTCGCGAAACGCCATGGAGACGTGCAGCAGGCAGACGCTTCGCGCATAGGAGCGGATGATGCCTTGGGCGATCTTGCTTTCGCCCTCGATGCGATTCAGGCGCCCGTTGGTTTCGTCGAGCTGGCGGCGGAGCTCGTTGACGTTGCCCGCATCGGAGGTGATCCCGATCTGGGTCTTCAGCGTTTCACTTTGATCGCGAAGCTGCTGCATTTCGTCTTCAATGCCGGAGGGCTTGGACTGGCTTTCCTGGCGAAGCTGGGTGGCCTTGGCGAGCAGCTTTTCCTGTCCCGTGAGGGTGTCTTCGAGCTGGGAAATGATGCGGGAAGTGCGGCGCGTTTCCTTTTCCACGCGGTGGGTGAAGAAATAAAAGATGCCGGCCATCAGCAGGGCGCCGCCGAGCACGCCAGCCAGGCCGATGCGCAGCCGGCGGTCGAGTGAGAAAGCGTCTTTGGTCATTTTCTCGGTGACGGCGAGCGCATCGAAGGCGGTGCGGGCGATCTGCTGTCCCTCTTCCGCGATGCGCATCTGATCGAGCATGGCCTGCGTAGAGCGGCGGGTGCGCAGCTGGTTGCGGACGCGGGCCAGGAATTCCTGATGTTCCCAGGGGCGGGAGATGACGTCGTCGGCGCCAAGATCGAGCGCACGGGCCCGCTCGGCCGGTCCGAGCGAGGAGAGGACCAAGATGCGGGCATACCGCGTGGCGGCCGCGCCTTTGAGCTGCGCCACCGTGTCGGACCAGCAACTGCCCGCCTCGCCCGCGTCCAGGATGACCAGCTCGGGCTCGGTCTTCTGCGCGACTTCAACGCCTTCAGCGCAGGATTCGGTGGAAAAGACTTCGTAACCAGCGGCGCGCAGCTCCTGATCGAGCTGCTGGCGAGGCTGCTCGTGAGCGTCAATCAGGACGATGCTTTCGCGTTTCGTGGACATGCCTGCGAATCGCGCGCGGGGGCAGCGCTCGGCGCCGCGCGCGAAGAGGACAGAGTAACGCAGAGTCCGCGGGAATGCCACACGCGGGCTAGAGCGGCGCCCGATCGAGAGAAACTATGAATTGAATGCCCTGTATCTGCCGGGTGCTCAGTCGCTTGTCGTTGGTGATGAAGAGGTCCACGCCGACGGATGCGGCGCACGCGAGTTGGATGGCATCAGGGATTCGGAGCGACCGGTCGCGGCGAAGCGTGGCATACAGGCGCGCCGCCTTCCAATCGAAAGGAACCAACACTGAGCTCGCGGGGATCGCCTGCTCGTAGCTCGCGTAGAGAGCGGTGTCTCCGGCTTCCAGGGGTTTGACGAGGATTTCGCCGAGTGTGAGTGTGGAGGTGAGCAGCTGATCGCCACGCGCAAGCATGTTGCGACGCAGGGATTTGGCACGCGCCGAAAGCGGGCCAAAATCCTCGAAAAGATAAATGTAGATATTGGTGTCCCAGAAGACGCGGCTCATTCGCGGTCTTCCCGCAGACGGTTGACGTACGTGTCTGCGTGTTCGTTGGCCCACAGGCGGCGCCCTGAGCCGGCCAGCCGCAGGAGCGGATCAGCTTCCCGTGCAGACCAGAGCGCCGCAGCGCACCACTCCGTGTACCAGGCGAGGAGATACGAATAAGCAACGGGAATCTGGTCCGGATTTGGAGTTATCTTGCTGCCTTCGCGCTTCGGATCGTAGCAATCTCCCGGGCGGAACAGGCGGCGCCTCCCCGGGCCAGTTTCGAAGAGCATCCGGTAGCGGCCTGGGTTCGGAGGACGATTGGCGACACAGTGCTGCACGACATGAACGTACACACCGGGGCGCGCCGGGCCTGCAATGGACTCCCGTGTGGCGCGCTCAACTATCTCTTCGATTCTGAAATCGAGTTCAGATGGGCGCTCACGGTGCAGGAGTGCCGTAGCGATCCAGACTTCGTCGGCAACCTTCAGACCGGGCTTCGTGGTCACAGCCATGAGTTCCCCGCTCAGAACACAAACATGCGAAATCCCAATTCCACTATAATTCTAAACTATGTATCTAGGACGCGTCAAGATATTCGTATTTGTCTCACAAACTCTCTACCCTAGGAGGAAAGCTCGGAGAGGCAAAGCTCTTCGCCCTCTCAGAGGTCGTGACTGCGGAGGAATTCGCGAACGACTTCGGCAGCATCGCGGTGCTGACTGTCCACAGCGTAGTTCATGCGGCGCATGTCGCCAGCGGTGACGCGGCCGGCAAGGCCTTCGAGGGCCTCGCGGAGGCCGGGAAATTCGCGCAGCGCTTCCTGGCGGACGACGGGGACAGCGTCGTAGGGCGGGAAGTAATGCCGATCGTCGTCGAGAGCAACGAGGTCGAGGGCGCTGATGAGCCCGTCGGTTGAGTTGCCGACGACGAGATCCACCTGATTTTCCTGCAGCGCGCGGTAGAGGAGGCCGAGGTCCATGACACGAGGGGGCTCTCGAAATGTGAGGCCGTAGGCCTGGACCATGCCTCGATAGCCATCCGGACGCTCCATGAATTCGAACCCGACGCCAAGGCGCCATTCCGCCGCGTGCGAAGCTGCCGCGGAAAGCGTCGAGATATGGAATCGGCGGGCGTCGGCGCCGCGGATGACGACGGCAAAACTATTGTCGAAGCCGAGCGAGGGAAGCACGGCGAGTCCCCAGCGGCGAGCGTATTCCGAGCGCACGCGGTCGAATACGGCCTGCGAATTGGCAATGGGCGCATCTTTGAGAACGGCGGTGAGCGCGGTGCCGGTGTATTCCACGTAGAGATCGGCGCGGCCGGCGAGCAGGGCCTGATGGCAGATGTAGGTGCCGGCGAGATAGAAGCGGCGCTCAACGGGAAGGTGAGCGGCGTGCTCGATGCGCTGGGCAAGGAGTTCGCCGAGGACGGCCTGCTCCGTGAAATTCTTGGAGGCGACGATGACGGCACGGGCCTCCGGCCGGCTGCAGGATGCGGACGCGGCGGCCGCGACGCAGAACGCGGCGATGAAAAGCCGCAGCCGGCGCGGCATCAAACGCGCTCCCGCAGACGGCCTTCGACCCAGCCGAGCGAGAGATCAGCGAAGAGGGCGAGGACCGCGGCGGGCAGCGCGCCGGCAAAGATCAGCGAATTGTTGACCATGGCGAGGCCGCGGAAAATCAGTTCGCCCAGGCCGCCCGCGCCGATGGCGGCGGCGATGGTGCCGATGCCGATGGCGAGGACGACGGCGACGCGGATGCCGGCGACGATCACGCCGAGCGCGAGCGGAAGCTCGACGCGGCGGAGGAGCTGGACCTCGGTGAGGCCAAGGCCGCGACCGGCTTCGACAACGGCGGGATCCACGCCGAGGATTCCGGCGCAGACGTTGCGCAGGATGGGCAGCAGCGCGTAGAGCGAGAGCGCGAGGATGGCCATGCGCGGGGCGCGGTCGCCGATCCAGGGGACGGCGAACAGGAAACCGAACAGTGCCAGGCTGGGCACGACGTGAATCGAGTTGACGGCCCCGAGTACCGTGCGCGCGAGCGCCGGACGGCGGGCGATGGCGACCCCGAGGGGCAGGCCGACGAGGATGGCGAGCCCGACCGAGATTCCGGCCAGCGAAATGTGCTCGAGCGATAGGGTGAGCACTTCACGCGGATGCGCCAGGAGGTAATCCAGGAGATTCACGGGGCGCCTCCGGGAGTGGACGGCTGGGCGCTGCCGCCATTTTTCGGAGTGAAGGCATTGCGGTAGGCGACGGCGAGCGGATCGGGCGTGCGAAGAAACTCGGCGGGCGTGTAGAGGCCGGCGAGGCGGCCGCTTTCGAGCAAGGCGATTTGCGCGCCGAGCAGGAGCGCTTCACGCAGATCGTGGGTGACGAGGACGACGGTTTTGCCCAGGCGCTTCTGGAGGCGATAGAACTCGCTTTGCAGCTCAGCGCGCGTAAGGGGATCCAGGGCTCCGAAGGGCTCGTCCATCAGCAGAATGGGAGGATCGAGTGCGAGGGCGCGGGCCACGCCGACGCGCTGGCGTTGGCCGCCGGAGAGTTCGCGGGGATAACGCGACGCGAGTGGCGCATCGAGACCGACCATGGCCATCAGTTCGCGGACGCGCTCTCGAGTGCGCGGGGCAGGCCATCCCTCGACCGCCGGAAGCAATCCGATATTGCGCTCGACAGTGTAGTGGGGGAACAGCCCGACGTCCTGGATGGCGTAACCCATATGCCGGCGGAGACGGATGGGATCCCAGTCTCTTGCGGAGCGGCCTTCGACGAGCAACTCGCCGGCGGTGGGATCGAGCAGGCGATTCATCAATTTCAGCGTGGTGGTTTTTCCAGAGCCGCTGCGGCCCAGCAAGACGAGGGTGACGCCGGCGGGAATTTCCAGCGAGAGAGATTCGACGAGCGGCGGCCCTCCGGGCGGGTGGTAGGAGGCGCCGCGGATGGCGATCGCTGGAGCGGTGCTGGCGGGAAAGGCCATGGGTCAATCGCCCGCGGATGGCGCCGCGGCAGCCACGGGGCCGGAGGGCGCGGGGGCAGGCTCCATACGCACGGACCACGGTTTGCCGTCCATGTGGCGCGGGACGGGGAGACCGAACAGTTGCAGGATGGTCGGTGCGACGTCGGCGATCGAGTGGTCCTCGCCGGAGATGACGCGATTCGCGAAGAGCACGCCGGGAACTTCGTGCGGATCGATGCAGTGGTCGCCGCTCCAGGCGCGCATGTTGTCGAGAAACACTTCGCCCTGGACAGAGCCGTTCACCGACTCCCACGCGGCGCGGTAGCCGGAGGCGTAGCCGACCAGGAGGTCGGGAGCATTTTCGCGATAGGGTCCGTCGTAAACCTCGCGCGTGTCGAAGACCTCGCGGATGGCCACCCGGCCGCCATCGGGATCGGTGATGCCGGGCAGCTTTTCGCGGAGTTCACCGAGGAGCGCGTCCGCTTCTTCGCCGGGCTGGACGATGCCGTGGCGCTCGCGTCCGCTAAGATTCAGGTAGAGTCCGTTCAATCCCATACCGTAGGCACGGGTGCGCTGCCAATCCACATGACGGAACCATTGCTCGCTGACGGTGCTGCCGGAGACGAGCGAAAGATAGCCTTCGCGATGGAGCCAGGCGTTGAGATTGAAGCCGCGGCGGAACGATTTGAAGCCGTGATCGGAGACGACAAGAACGAGAGCATCCGGGCCGGCGCGGTCGAGGACGCGGCCAACCAGCGCGTCCATGCGCTGGTAAAGCGTTTCGATGACGCCGGAGTCGGGCGGCTCCCCTTTCGGTGCGGCGGGATGGTCCGGCTCCATGTGGCGCCAGAACATATGCTGAACGCGGTCGGTGATGTCGAAGACGCAGATGCAAGCGCCTCGGCGCGTTTTATCGAGCGCGTCGAAGAACATCTGCTCGCGCTCGGCGTGGATCTGGTAGCACTGCTGGAGGAACGCGGGATCGTCGAGCGCGCCGTGGTTGAGCGCCCAGGTGTCCTCAGCGAGACCGAGTGTGGAAAATGGGCCGTGCAGCTTGCCGAGGTAGATGGAATACGCGTAGGGATGCGAGATGGGGAGCGCCGGACGGCGGGGATCGATCTGCACGGGCGTGACGTACAGTTCGATGTCCGGCTGCACGGAGCGCAGATACATGCGGCAGATGCCCTGGGCGTTGATGCCGAATCCAGCGCGGAATCGCAGCGAAATCCAATCGGAGTATTCGCCCTGCCGCAGCCCGATGCGCTGGCCGTCGATTTCGACTTCCACGCGGCGGCGGACGGCATCGGGACGAATGCGCAGGGGCAGCGTGAGGTCGCGGCTGCCTTCCTCGGGAAATGGATTTTCGGGGCCGGTGAGTTCGCCGCGCCACACTTCGCCTTCCTGGACCAGAGGCAGGAGGACCCCGCCTTCCTGTTTTCCGCCGGTGCCTTCGCGCGAGGAGAAGAAGGAGAACGTGCCCTGGCTGCCGCGCAGATCGGGGACGCACATTCCCGAAAGGAGGACGCCGGAGAACGGCTCGGGCGGAAACGTGACGGGAACACGGATGATCGAGGAAAAAATTCCGGCCTCACCGAGGTACTGCCAGAAGGGTTTGCTCTTGCGCAGGGCTTTGATTTCGGGACGGCCGATGGGGATGGCACGGCGGCCGAAATGAAGCCAGCGGCGAGGGCCGAGCACTTGCGCGGACGAAAGGAACGGCAGGTAGGTCTGGCGGTCGCGGGCCAGGAAGTCGTAGATGTTGTGTTTGCCGGGATTCACGCCGGTGAGGAAGGTGGACCACGCCACAGGAGATATGGGCGGATGGGTGGTGGCGAGCGGGCGGAACGTGCCGGTCCTTGCCAGGCGCGCGAGATGCGGCAATTTTCCCTGGCGCATCCAGCGGGCCGCGAGTTCCGGGTCCATGCCGTCGAATCCGACGATGATGACCCGCTCAACGCGGGCCTTCTGGAACGCCTTGCGGCCGCGGCGCCAGCGCCAGAGCTGGCGTACAGGCCAGGTAAGCAGGGCGAGAAACGCGTAGAAGAAAGCGAGTAAAAGCGTGAGAAACGAGGAGAGGACGGCAAAACCTGCGCCCGGCCCCACATAGGCTGCGGCCGCTGAGGGCAGCAGCAGGCAGGCGAGCGCGAGAAAGAGCGCCCTGCGGCCAAACGCGCGGCAAGAAGAGTTGCGCGGCATGCTCAGAACTCGGCTCCTATAAACGGCTTCATGACAAAGGCGGCTGCCAGCGTGACCACGAAGTAGACGACCAGCCAGTTGACTCCAACCAAGCCGAGCCCGATGGGCCGGTCGGGATACTCGAGCGTGATGGAGGTGACTGGGCTGGAGCGGGGCAGCGCATCCTCACCGGGCCCAAGCAGGCGATCGAGCCATCCGCCGCGCAGACGCTGTGCTGAGATGCGCTCGAGGCCGCTCCCGGTGACGATTTCCTTCGAGGCGCTGGCAGCCCCGTCATTCACCAGGATTTCCGAGCGGCCTACCAGCCGGGTTTCGAGGCGCGCGACCACCTGGCGCTCCGCCGGGATGCGAATCAGCGGCGCGGTTTCGACGACGCCCTCCGGAAGCTGGAGCGATATGCGATCCACGGCTGCGGGGTCGTCCACGCGGACAACGAGGAGCGCGGATTCGCCCGGCAGAAGCGGGCGCGAGCCCAAGCGAAGCTCCATTTGCGCAATAAGGAGCGTGATGGGCAAGGCCACAATGAGCAGAGGCAGGAGCGACCAGCCGAGGTAGGAGAACGTCGCGCGAAGAAGTTTGCCGTAGGCGCTCCACACCACCCCGAGCTGGTCCTGGAAGAGCCGAACCTCGAGCAGGTGGGCCTGGAGGAGATTTTTCACGCGGCGGATGGCCCGCTGATTGGAGGCGAAGCGATAGACCAGGAGGAGAACGAACGCGGTGGCGACGGAGAAGACAACGAGAGCGAACAGCGGCGGACGATCCGCGAAGGGAGCGAAGGCAAAGTCGAAGGCGGAGTTCACGAGCGTCATGACGAGTAATTTGCAGGGGCACGGTCCCGTCCCGCCGAGCGGGACGGGATGCCCCTGCGAAGATGCGGCGCGCTGGTCAGGTCAGTCAATGTAGCCCAGCCCCTGGAGGCGCTTTTTGATGATTTCCTCGTCGGTTTCGCCTCCGCCTTCGCCACCACCGGTGAGAATTCGATCGACTTCTTTTTCGAGGACATGGAGCGCGAACTCTTCCGGCGTGGCGTAGCCGGCGGGCTCGGAGCACTTCTTCAGCTTTTCGTACAGGTCGCCCCCGATGGATAGTTTTCGGCCAAACACGTGATCCTCCTTCGCCGCGAGGCGGGAAGCCAGGCAGGAATGCCTGTTCCACCGCTCAGCGGGGCGGCGGGCCGGATTCGTCGCTCGCCGAGGCAAGCACCGGCTTCCCTTTCATCCCCGCGGGCTGCGGCAGCCCGTAGAGAGCGAGCAGCGTGGGCGCGATATCGGTGAGCGCGGCCGAATCCGAAACAATCGGCCGGTTGCTGAGCAGGACGCCTGGAACCTGGCGAAAATCCATGCAGTGATCCCCGCTCCAGGGATCGAGATTATCTTCCAGCACCCCCGCCGGCACGCCTCCGAGCACCGTCCCCCAGCCGGACCGGTACCCGCGATTGTATCCAATCAGGAGGTCGGGCGCGTCACCGGCGTAGGGAGCGGAGTAGGCCTCGCCCGCGAGGTCCACGCGCGTAATGACCGGCTGGTCGTTCGCGGGATCGGTAACCTCGAGCAGGCGGCGGGCAAGCTCGCGGCGCAGCGCGTCCGCTGCGGCGCCCGGCTCGACGATGCCGTGGCTCTCGCGGCCCCGCAGATTCAGGTAAAGGCCGTTCAGGCCCAGGCCATAGGCGCGCGTACGGCTCCAGTCCACGCCCTGGAAGGAATTGCCGCCGGTCGCAGCTCCTCCTGAGAGAGCAAGGTAGCCGCGGTCGCGCAGCCAGGTATTGAGATTGAACGAGCGGCGATACGGTGCGAAGCCGTGGTCGGAGACGACGAGCACGGTGGCGTCGTCGCCTGCTTTCTCGAGCGCCTGGCCGAGCACTGCGTCCATCTGGCGGTAGAGCGCCGGAACCGCATCGCCGAATTTTGCGGCGACTCCAGGCGTGTAGCCGGGATGCGCGGGATCCATAGCGCGCCAGAACATGTGGCTGTTCAAATCCAGGCTCGAGAAATAGAAAAAGAACAGGCCCGTGTGGTAGCGGGCGAGCTCGGCGCGGAAGGCGCGGAGCTGCTCGTCGAGGACCGCGCGGGCCTGCGCCAGGTATTCCGCGTCGTCCAGGTAGCCGCCGGAAAGAGCTTTGGTGTCTTCCGCGATGCCCTGCGTATAAAAGAAGCCCAGCTCCTCCCACAGTTCGTGCGAGAAATCATCCGGAGTGGAAATGGGGAGCGCGGGGTCAGCAGGGTCCATGTTGACGGGAGAAACGTAGAGCTGGAACACCGGGCTCACCTGCTTGAGGAAAAATCGGCAGATGCCTTGCACGCTCGCGACGTGCGCGAGCAGCTCGAAACGCACCGGAATCCATGCGCTCCATTCACCCTGGCGGAGGACGAACTCGCGGCCGGCCACCTGCAGGTCGGCTGCGGCGTTGCGCGCATCGAGCGCCACACGGAGCGGCAGTGACGATTCCGGCTCGCCCTTGCGGAAGGTGTTGTACGGGCCGTAGAGCGCGGCGCTCACGATTCCGTTTTCGACCTTGACCGGATAAACGCGGCCGCCGTTGACGGCCCCGGTGGCAGAAAACGGGTCGTCCGTGTAAAACGAAAACGTGCCGTAGGTGCCGAGCACATCCGGCGTTCCCATGCCGGAAAGCGCGCGGCCGTGCGAGGGCACCGGAGGAAAATTCGCGGGGATGCGGTAGATGAGCGTGGGAATGCCCGCCGCATCGAGATATTCCCAGAACGCTTTGCCCTGGCGGAGCAGCACGGTGCGCCCGCGCGAGAGAGGGAAAATCCACGAGCCGAGGTGAAGCGAGTGCCTCGGAGGCTCGACGCGCGAGGTGGAAAGATAGAGCTCCATCGTTTTCGGGTCGCGGTGGATGAAGTCGAATATGCCGTGGCCGCCCGGGTCAAGACCCGTAATCAGATTCGACCAGGCCACGGGGCTTTGCGGCGGGATGCTCGTGGCCAGGCGGCGAACGCCTCCGTTGATTGCGGCGAGCTTCGCGAAATTGGGCATCGTGCCGGCAAGGATCATGCGTTCGAGCAGCAGCGGGTCCATGCCGTCGATGCCGAGGACGATGACGCGCGGGGCGTGAGCGGCGACTTCGGGATTGGGCGTGCGGTTACAGCCGAAGTGCCCAGCGAGCACCGCTAGCGTGAGACACGACAAGATCTTCCGCATTGGGCGGAGCGCGTGCGGACGTGTGGAGTGCTGCGGCTTGCCGCAGCTTTTCTTCGCCGAAGCTTGCTTCGGCGTCTTCAAGACCAGCCGGCAAGCAGATTCCGGCTCCCGAGCAGTGGAAGTCACGCCGGGGCGAGCCCCGGCCCGGAAAAGCGGCGGCAAGCCGCCGCACTCCACAGCGCCTTTCCCTCCCTTGGGTTTGTAGTTCACGGCGTCAGGGCTTGTGGCCGGCTTTTAGCTGGGAGGCGGCGGAACGCTCGCGCTCGGCATCGGCGCTGCGCCCGAGTTTGTCGTACTCGTCCGCCAGGAACGAGTGCGCTTCGAATGAATCGGACTGGACCGCGACGGCCTTTTCCAGATAGGGCTGGGCATCGGAGTAACTGCCGTTCAGAAAGAGCATGCGACCGAGGAGCAGGTTGGCGCGGTAGTGCTCGGGATCCTCCTGAAGAACGATCACCAGATTCTTTGCTGCATCCTGCGGGCGCCCGCTGCGGGCGTAGATGGAGGCGAGCGAGTACCGCGCGTCGCTCCAGTCCGGCCGGTTTTCCACCAGGATCTCGAAGTGCGCGGCAGCGGTCTTCAAGTCCCCGGTTTCGTACAGGCAGATGGCCAGTTCGTATTGGGCCATGAGCGCGTCCGGCCGCAGCTCGACAGCTTTGCGGAGCGGAGGAATGGCCTTGGCGAATTCTCCTTTGCGCGAGAACGCGATGCCCAGGTAATACTGCGCCGCCTGAATCTGCGGGTCGGTGCGCGTGACGCGCTCGAGAAGGGGGATGACGGTGGTTCCCTTGCCCTCTTCGATGGCCAGGCTGGCGTCGTGCATGTCGTTGGCCACCTGGATGCGGTCCTTCGGATCGGCGCCGCCGGGAGCCGCGGTCCCCGAGGAGGCAACGTAGCCGAGCGCGGAGAGTTTTTCCCGGCTTCTGTCGTCCAGCCCGCCTTGCGAAGCGCTGGGCGCGCCGGCGCTAACACGCTTGACGAAATTGTCGAGCTGAAGATCAAGACGCGCCGCCAGTGGCCGGTCCGCGGCGTAGCTGTTCTGCGTCTCCCCGGGATCCGAGGCGAGCGCGTAGAGCTCCGGCTTGGGCGCGCGAATGTAGAGGTGGTGGGCGGCGCGGAGAGAGGTGAGCGCGCTCCAGCCAAACGAGCGCTCGGAATGATCACCGACCGCCATCGACGGCCGGTCCGCCGGTTGGGCGCTGCCAATCAGCGGAATAAGCGAAAGGCCCTGCACGCCGGGGGGCGGCGTCTGCCCGAGCGCTTCCAGCAGCGTAGGAACCAGATCCACGAGGCTGGCCGTAACTGCCACGCGCTGGCCGGCCGAGCGATTGCCGGGGAGCTTCAGCACCAGTGGAACATGGATTGTCGCGTCGTAGAGGAAAATGCTGTGGGTCAGCTCCCCATGCTCTCCCAGGGATTCTCCATGGTCCGCAGCAACCGCAATGACCGAGTTTTCGTAGAGCCCCTGCTTGCGCAGGGAATCGAGCAGCTTGCCCACCGTCGCGTCCACGTAAGCGATGCACGCATTGTAGGGGCTGCCGGCGAAGCGTGTGCGGTACGGTTCCGGTGGATTGTACGGGTCGTGGGCATCCCACACATGGAACCAGAGGAAGAATGGCGCGCCTTTCTGTTGGCCGAGCCACTCGAGCGCGTGGATGAGCGTAACCTCCCCGCGACGCTGCATGGAGGCTTCGCGCTTTTCCCCCGTCTTCTGGCGGTGAAAGCCGGCATCGTACCGGTCGAATCCGCGCTCGAAGCCGGAGGCGAATCCATTCTTCGGATCTAGGATGATGGAGCTGACGAAGGCGCCGGTGCGATACCCCTGGGAATGGAGAATGTCCGGCAGGAAAGGAACGCCTGCTGTAAGGCGGTCGCCAAAATTCCGGATGCCGTGGAATTGGGGGTACGTGCCGGTCAGAATCGTGGCATGCGAGGCGGGGGTAATCGGAGCCTGGGAATAAGCGTGCTCAAAAACAACGCCCTGCCGGGCCAGCGCGTCGAGATTCGGAGTCAGCCCCTTTTTCGAGCCGAGAAAGCCCATGCGGTCGGCGCGGACTGTATCGAGCGTGATCAGGACGACATTGGGTTTGGCCGGAGCGGGCCCCGCGCCGGAGCCGGTGAGCGCGCAAACCAGGAATAGAGCGAGAGCCAAATAGCGCCGCATAAAAGAAAAAGGAGCCTGCATTGTAGCAGACTCCTTTTCAGCACTAAACGCTGAGGGCGCGGCTCAGAAAATAAGCTTCACTCCGAGCTGGGCAGCCCGCGGGCCGCCCTGGGAGAGGAACGGGTTGCCCGCAGCGATGTCCGGCGTTTGCGCATATGTGGAGAAACTGGTGTTGGCGTAGTTCCCCAGCCTGCTCCCGGAGATGAGCGTACTCGCAGGAGATGTGTTCAAATTGGGACGATTCAACAAGTTAAACACCTCAAAGCGTAACTGGAGACTGAGACGCTCGGTGATTTTCGTCGTCTTGTTCAGGTTGAAATCCATTTGAACGAAGTGGGGGCCGCGGAAGGCATTGCGGCCGCACGTGCCGATGGTTCCATCCGCCGGGAGTGCAAACACCGCGGGCCCATTCACGATCGTAGGCTTCGTGGGGTCGCTGAACTGGTAGATCGGCTTCACCCCCGTGCAATCAGGCCGCTGATAAACGAAATCCTGGCCGGAGTTGTCCGCCGTGGAGCCGAGCAGCGCAGTCCAGGGACGCCCGGTGAACGCCGAGACTATGGTGCCGATCTGCCAGCCGGAACCGAAGCGGCCAGCGGCCCTCCACGCGGGGAAATCATAGGTGACGCCGGTATTGAAATTCAGGCGCACGTCCGTGTCGCACGGACCCTGATTGCTCGCGGGATTGTAGGGATTCTCGGCAATCGGAACCGTTGCGCCGCCGCCGCGATTCACGGAGTTGGTGTCGATGCAGTTCGCCCAGGTGAAATTGACGATGGTGTTCAACCCATGCCAATCGCGCTGGCGGTAGGTAACCTGCAGGGCGTTATACCGCAAGAAGCCATCGTTGTTTAGCTGCATGATGTACGCAAAGTTGGGCGCCCCATTGAGTTTGAAGACGTTGTCGAACGGCGGGACACAATTGAGGGCCGTCGAGTTGTTGACGCTATGGGGCGGGCCGAGTTGCTGGACGCCGCCGGCAAAGCACCCGGTGGGAAGGTTATTCAAGCTGCGCTCCAGATACGTGTCGGTGGAATGTGTGCCGATGTAGCTGACCGTGAGGACGTTATTCTTGAACAACTCCTGCTGGAGCGTCAGGTCATAGTACTGAATCCGGGGCGTCTTTAGGTTTGGCACTGTGCCATAGATGTTGAACGGGGGCGTCCCGGTGGGATTGGAGCCGTAGGTTTGGAAGGGCGCCACGCCGCCGGGCTGCGTGCCGATGCAAACAAAATCAGGCGCCGCCGTGTTGACTCCCGGGTTGTAGCACGTGTTCGCAGTGGATTTCTCGAATATGGAAGTCTTGTACTGCGCCTCCGTAATCGCACCATTCAGATAGTTTGGCCCGACCCCGCCTCGACCGGTAACCGAGAACACGTTCTCGGCAGGATTGGTAAAGTCACCGGCGCGCGCTCCCTGGAAGACATAGGGCGCGCTGATGGCCGCAAAGTTGGCCACGTCGTAAGCCATCGAGTAGCCGGCGCGCAGGGCCGTCTTGCCGTTGCCGAACACCTCCCAGGCAACCCCGCCGCGCGGGCCGAAGTCGTGCAAGTCAAGGTTATACAGGCGAGAGAACCCCGGCTGAATGCTCACCAAACCGTTAGGAAAGCCTTTCGGAGCACACACGTTAGGCTCCGGCGCGGCGCAGGGGAAGAAGTTTGAGCCTTCATTGTTGGCATCGCCCAATGCGCCGTTGATGTCCCACCGCAGCCCGTAGCTGACGGTTACCCGCGGCGTCAGTTTCCATTCGTCCTGAAAAAAGAGCCCCATACCAGGCTGGATCAGATGGCGGGAGGTATCGCCGAAGGAACGCGAGGCCTCGTCAAGCCTTCCGGCCATGAACTGGTCAATGAGAAGAGAAAAATCATTGGCATCGCTGAAGAATTCGGACCGGGCGCGATTGCGCAAGCTGAACGACGAGGCGTATTGGTAGTTGCCGCCAAACTTGAAGCTGTGCGCGCCGTGAATCCAGGTGACGTGTGCAGAGGTATCGTAGGTCTGCGTGGGCCGCGTGCTCAGCGGGTAGCCCACGATGCCGCCGCCATTTCCGAAGGTCACGGAGCTGGCATAGACAGGAGGAACGCCGAAGTCGGCGGGATTGAGGGGGCCGGTGTCGATCCCGAGTCCCGTCAGGGGGTTGATCTTGTTGTTTGGAGTCAGGATCTGCGCGTAGCGCGACCAATTGAAGCGAACATCCAGAATTTTGTTCGGGGAGATGGTGTACGTCGCAGTGCCGCCTGCCAACTGAACGCGGGTGGGCGCGAACGTGTTAAACCCCGTCGAGCCGAGGCCGCTTCCCGGGGCCGGGGGAATTGTGTAGCCGCCCAGGGGGGCAAACTGGGTGCTGTCGGCATACATATAGCGGCCGGAAATGCTCAGCTTCTCGTTCACCTTGTGGTCGATCCTGAGGATAAAACTGCTGAGCGCGTCGGTATTCGGCGCCTGGATGGGCTGCAGGAAGCCGCCGGTGGCCACCGCGGCATTCGCGGCTCCGGGCGTGCAGGAAACGATGCCGCCTGCCCCATTCGAGCAGGGGTAGTACTTGAGGAGGTTCAATCCCGCGGCGTTCATGGTCGGCACGCCCGTGTTGACTGCGGCGTTGTTGAAGTCGGCCACGGCCTGAGCCATGTCCCCCAAGGTGGGGATGCTCACGTTGTAAGGTTCGACCGATTTATTGCGCTGTCCTTCGAAGTTGAAGAAGAAGAAAGTCCGATTCTTGATGATCGGACCGCCGAAAGTACCGCCGTAATTGTGGTTGTGATACGAAGTCCCGGTGCTGGAGTAGAAATTCTTGGCGTTCAGCCAGTCGTAATCGCCGAAGTAGAAGGCAGTTCCGTGGAAGTCGTTTGTACCGCTCTTCAAGGTGACGTTGATGGCGGCGCCGCCCTTGATGCCGTTTTCGGCGGTGGGGAGCTGCTGGACGGTGTATTCCGCGATCGAATCGTTGCCCAGGACCGATGCGGGGATGCCCAGCACGCCGGGCTGGCCCACGACTTCGCTGCCGTAGAAGCGGTCGTTGTTCGGCATGCCGTCGATCATGTAGTTGTTGCTGGTGGTGCGCTGGCCGCTGATGCTCACGTCGAGGAAGCCCCCGCCAGGGGAACGCTGGACGCCGGGGGTAAGGGCAAGGATGGATTTGAAGTCGCGGCCCTCAGTCGGCAAATCTACGATGGACTTGGTGTCCACCTCGTTGTTGACGCCGAGCGAAAAGTCCACCAGCGGCGTTGCAGCTTCCACAGTGACCGTTTCCGACTTCTGGCCGACCTGCAGTGAGAAATCCTTCTTGATGGTGATGCCGACTTCGACGTCGGCGGTAGTAACCGAGGTCTTGAAGCCTTGCTGGGACACACTCAAACTGTACGAGCAAGGCGGGAGGCTCACGAGGTGGTAACTTCCGCTGTCACTGGTTGTCACACTGCGGGTCTGCTTTGTGGTCGTGCAGGTGGCACTTACCGTGGCCTTGGGCAACGCGGCGCCGGACGGATCTGTGACCGTGCCTGTTATTTCCCCGTAGATGGCTTGTCCATTCGCAGGCGATGCGACCAGGAACAGGAAGGAGAATAGACCAACACCCCAAGCGGCTTTCCTCATAGACCTATACCCCCTTCGTCCGCCCCAGCGGACGAGTTGGAAAATTTCTACGCCCGCGTTAAGTCGAAGTCAAGAAAATGTTGGCGCATCGCCTGTGCGAATCGCGGGGGCGATGAGACGCCGATAGTTTCTCGTTACGTTGCCGAGTGGCAAGAATCGAAAATGGGAATGCGACGACGCGAAATCCCAAATACGAGTACCAATTTCCAGACTTTTCTATGCGAGATAGAAGGACAGCGAGCCGCGAATGGAGGAAATACGGAGAATGGAAGCTGCGCGTCAGCCGAGGGGCAAGCGCCGAATCTCGCCCAAGACGCGGCGCTTCCTCGCTGTTCCTGGTTTCCCCCCCGCCTGCCGCAAGCAAAGGATCCCCGGCACGATTGCCTGTCCTCCCTCGCCCTTGCGGCGTATCATGACCGCTACCGGAGGGCCCCTGCCGAGGCGCATCGCCATGTTGCGCGCAAAGTGCTCACTGCCAATCAGAACACTCATCGTCGTGTGCGCCCTGGCCCCTGCCGCAGGTTTCCTGCGCGCCGACGAATTCTGGAAGAACAAACCCCGCTCGGGCTGGAGCTTGAAGCAAACGCTGCGGTTGCTGGTGGATTCTCCCTGGGCCCGACAGGAGATCCAGGCGATCGCGCGGCCAGAGTCCGCGCCTGACGCCACTATAGACGGAACAAAGAATCACTGTGATCCGGACGCGCTGAACGCGAACGGCGACTGCATGCAGCCCCGCGCCCGCATTCCCGACGACTCTTCGCGGAATCCTCGGGTGCAATTTTCGAACGGGAACTATGTCCTATTCCTGGTTCGGTGGGAATCCTGCATTCCCGTCGAGGATGCCTTCAGTCGTCTGACGGAACTCGGGGAGAGAGCTACGGCCGAATATCTCTCCCCTCCCCCCCGTTTACCAGCGGACCGATACGTAGTGACCCTGAAAACTCTGGGGAGAGCGCCGACGATCGGACATTTCACCAACTCCTTGCCGCTGGGCTCCATAAGCCATGTCGAGAATGGAGCGACAGGCCCTCGCGCGCGACTTATTGTGGGAAAGCTCGTCGTACAGGCCACAGAAGCCGAACGGTCTGGCGTGGGCGCGGCGGAGGCAGTGCGCTTTTTCTTTCCCCGTTTTGTGGATGGCGCACCCATCATCCCCGAGGAGGGCGTGTCTCGCGTCACTTTTGAATTTCGCGGGGGCTGGTTCACTGTGAAGGCCCACTTCGAGCTAACTCCGGCAACGATTCGCTGAGCGAGCCCTATCCGTGTCGATCTGCACGCGGCCGGCGTGCCTCGGAGCGAGACGGAGGAAGCGCCGAATCTCGCTCAAGACGCGGCGATACATCGCCGCAGTGACCCGGCCCGTCTGCGTATTCTGCTGGCTGGGATGATAGGCGGCAAAGAGGCGAGTCGCCGGCCAGCCATCGTGTGCAGGCAGCGTGTAACAGGCTCCGTGGCGGAAGACGAAGCGTGCCCCTCGAGGTAGTCGTCCAAGGCTGCGAAGCAATTTCAGATAGCCGTCGAACGCAATCTTCCCCAGAGCGAGCACGGCGCGCGGGCGAAGGATCTCAAGTTCCGCCTCGAGATAGGGCCGGCAACTTGCGATTTCATCGGGCAGCGGCTTGTTGTCCGGCGGAGCGCAGCGGACGGCCGCCGTGACATAGGCGCCGGAGAGTTGCAGGCCGTCGCCGCGTCGCTTCGAGGTTGGCTGGCTGGCGAATCCGGCTTCGTGGAGCCGCGCGTAGAGAAAATCGCCGGAGCGATCGCCGGTGAACATCCGCCCGGTGCGATTGGCGCCGTGGGCGGCGGGGGCGAGGCCGATGATCAGAAGTTGCGCGTGGGGATCGCCGAACCCGGGCACGGGGCGGCCCCAATAATCTTCGCCACGGAAGGCGCGGCGCTTCACGCGCGCGACCGTTTCGCGGTGCGCCACCAGGCGGGGACACTTGCGACAGGCGATGATCTGCTCGTTCAGGACGCGAAGAGAATCAACGCCACGCGGCAGAGTCCTCGCGCCCGATGCGCTTCTCCGCGGCTCCGCCCGCATTCGTCCCGGCCTCACCGGCGGCCCAGCGTGATTTCCGGCACTTCGCCGCGGATGATCAATCGCGCTTCCGTGTGCTGCTGTACTTCCTGTGGAGTCCAGCCGGGGGCCACCTCGCGGAGCAGGAAGCCTTCGGGAGTCACGTCCACCACAGCGAGGTCGGTCACCACACGCTCGACACAGGCCAGCGCGGTGAGCGGATAGCTGCATCGGCGGACGAGCTTGGGCGCGCCCTCCTTGGTGACGTGCTCCATGCACACGATCAGCCGGCGCGCTCCCGTGGCGATATCCATGGCGCCACCGATTCCCCCGGAGCCCTTGGCGCCGGGAACCTTCCAATTGGCGAAATCGCCGTTCTCGGCCACTTGCAGGCCGCCCAGCATGCTGAGGTCGAGATGGCCGCCGCGGCTCATCAGGTGAGCCATGCCCTGATCGAAAAAGGAAGCGCCGGGGATGACGGTGACCGGGACTTTCATGGCGTCCACCACGTCGTAGTCTTCCTCTCCCGGCTTCGCGCGCGGCCCCATGCCCAGGATGCCGTTCTCGCTGTGAAAATAGACGGTGATTCCGGCCGGCACGAAACCGGAGACGAGGTTGGGGATCCCCCAGCCGAGGTTCACGCAGTCGCCGTCGTGCAGCTCGAGCGCGGCGCGAGCGGCCACCTGCTCGCGGGTGAGCTTAGGCTTTGATGACATTGTGGATGCCTTTCGCCCGCACGATGCGATGGACAAACACGAAGGGAGTAACGATGGCCTCGGGATCGAGCGAGCCGACGGGAACGACCTCCTCGACCTCGACAATGGTGGTTTTGGCGGCGACGGCCATGATCGGATTGAAATTGCGCGCCGTTTTCCGGTAGACGAGGTTGCCCAGTTCGTCCGCCTTCCAGGCCTTGATGAACGCAAACTCCGCGGCGAGCGGCTCATAGAAGACGGTGCGGCGGCCGCCCAGCACGCGCTCTTCGCGGCCTTCCGCCACTTGGGTGCCCGCGCCGACGGCGCTATAGAAGCCGTAGATGCCCGCTCCCGCGGCGCGGATGCGCTCGCAGAGGATTCCCTGGGGCACGAGTTCGAGCGAGATTTTTCTGGCGGCGTAAAGCTCCTGGAAGTGCCGCGCGTGCGGGCCGGGGAACGAGGCAATGACGTTACGAATGCGGGCGTGTTTGAACAGGATGCCCAGCTCGCCCTCGGCCGAGCCGCAGTTGTTGGTGATGGCGGTCAGGTCGGTCGCGCCCTGGCGGTCGAGCGCCTGGATCAAATTGTTGGGAAAGCCGGCCCCGCCGAATCCGCCGAAAAAGATGCGGGCGCCGGAAGGAACGTCGGCGACGGCGGCGTCCACGGTGGTGTAGTGCTTCTGCCTCATGCTGGGATTCTACCGGGGTCGCGGGCGCGCCGGAAGAGTGCGCGCGTGCGCGGCTAGCCGTGGGCGGCGCGGCGGCGGAACCGCAGCTCGCGAAGGGCAGCGGCGGTGTGCTCGCCCAGATCCTTGCGGGTGGCGAGGGCGCGGAGGTCGGGTACGTCGTCCACATCGAATTCGATGCGCGGATTGCGGAGCACGCGGGCATAGGCGCGAAGACGTCCGGCTTCTTCCAGGTGTTTGTGCAGGCTGCCGGGCCCGAAATGCGAGGGGAACAGTTCGGGCGGGGTGCGCAGCAGTGCGTTGGTCCCGCTGGCGCTTCGCGATGGCACGAGCACAGCAGAGGGCGCGGCGGGACAGGCGGCGAGCACGGCCTCGATGTCCGCTGGGCGCACGAGAGGGATATCGATCGGAAGGCGCAAAAGCGCGGTGATGCCGCGAGCGGCGCAGATTCGCGAAGCGGCGTCCACAGACCGGCTTTCGGAGTGCTGCACGGATTCGGGCAGACACTCCCAGCCGCGCGCGCGGGCGGCAGCGAGCGCGCCGGAGTCGGAAGAGATCACGAACACCGGGACGCGAGTGCGCATGCGCGCGACGGCGGAAAAAACGTCTTCGAGCATGGCGCGCGCCAGCCGTGTCCGGGCCTCCTGGGACATCGTGGCGGCGAGCCGCTGCTTCGCCTGGGAGAGGTCTTTGACGGGGATCAGGATGGCCTGCACGCGGAAACCCTAGGCGCGCGCGGCGTTCATTTCGCTGAATAGAGAGAGCACGCCGTGGGCCAGCCTCTCTTTATCCGCGTCGGTCCGCATGACGGAGGGAAGTAGGGCGGGACGCATTCCGCGCTCGATGATGTCCGGGCAGAGCGGAGAATCCGCCGGGTCAATCACCAGCACCGAGGCGACATCCTCATACAGGTGCGCTATGCCGCAGGATGTGGGATCGATCAGGCATTCGGCCAGCATTTTGTCGGAAGGGCCCTTCAACGATTTGCCGCTGACAAGCGGGCTGACGGCAACGCAGCGCTCGCGGCGCTCCCACAACAGTTCCCGAACGCCGGGGAGCGCGAGAATGGGGCCGATGCTGATGAGCGGATTGCTGGGGCAGATCAGGATACCGTCCGCGTCGCTCAACGCTTCCAGCACGCCGGGCGCCGGCCGCGCGGACTCCACGCCTTCGAAACGAATGTCGAGGATTGAAGGTTCGGCGCGATGCTGCACCAGATACTCCTGAAAATGCAGTTCGCCCAGGTTGGTGAGCAGGGTGGTCGGAACGGGGTGCTCGCACATGGGGAGAATCCTGGAGGCTACGCCCCACTCGCGGCGGATTGCATCCGTGACTTGAGAGAGAGATTGTCCGCGCCAGAGCATCGCAGTGCGATGAATGTGCGTGGCCAGGTCGCGGTCGCCCAGATGGAACCACTGTTCGCCGGCATAGCGCGCCAGCGCCTTCAGAGCGTGAAACGTATCGCCGGCGAGCCCCCAGCCGGTCTGAGGATTCACGCTGCCTGCGAGCGTGTAGGTGACGATGTCGAGATCGGGACAGATGTAGAGGCCGTGGAGGACGATGTCGTCGCCGGTGTTGACGATAATCGTCAGATCGCGAGGGTCCATCGCGCGCGTGAGCCCCAGCAGGAGCTTGGAAGCCCCTACGCCGCCCGCGAGTGCCGTAATCGTCATGTCCCCAATCGTCCTGCGACTCAGTACCCGGATACAGGCGGATGCGCTCGCTCACCTGCGAGGCGCAGGCGGGCGGCGGTTCGCTCCCCGGAGTCGGCCGCCGGAAATGTCTGCCGGATGCGGTACGTGGTGGTGCGCTCCGCGGGGATGCGGCCGATGCTGCGGATGTAAGCGCGAAATTCCTCGGGCGCGACGTATTCGCCGAATGTTGCGCCGGCAGACTTCGAGATGTTTTCTTCCATCAGCGTGCCGCTGAAGTCGTTCGCCCCGGCCTCCAGACACGCGAGGGAAAGCTCAATTCCCATCTTCACCCAGGAGACCTGGAGGTTCGTGATCGAGGGGCCGAGGAGCAGCCGGGCGATGGCGTGAACCACGAGGTGTTCGCGGCGCGTGGCGCCCGCCTGTGCTTCGCCGCCGCGATAGAGCCGTGTGTTGGAGTGAATGAATCCGAGCGGCACGAATTCCGTGAATCCGCCCGTGTCACGCTGAATCTCGCGGAGCAGGAGCATGTGCCGGATGCGATGTTCGGTGGTCTCCACGTGGCCATACATCATCGTGGAGGTGGTGGGAATGCCGAGGGCGTGTGCGGCGCGGATGATTTCCACCCAGCGGGCCACCGGTAGTTTGTTGGGGCTGAGCTGCGCGCGAATGGAATCGTCCAGAATCTCCGCAGCCGTGCCCGGAATGCTGCCGAGGCCCTCCGATTTGAGCAGCGCGAGATAGTCGCGGAGCGGCAGCCCGGTGCGGTCCACGCCGTTGGCAATTTCCATGGGCGAGAAGGCGTGGATGTGCATTTCGGGAACGGCGCGTTTGATGGCCCGGAGAATGTCGCGGTAGAACCACCGGTCCAGATCGCGCGGCAGGCCGCCCTGGATGCACACCTCGGTTGCCCCGCGCTCCCAGGCCTCGGCAGCTCTCGCCGTGATTTCTTCGAGAGACAGGGAATAGGCGTCTTCGGCGCGCGCGCCGCGGCCGAATCCGCAGAACGAGCAGCCGACCGTGCAAACATTTGTGAAATTGATGTTGCGGTTGACGACGTACGTGATCCGGTCGCCCACTGCCCGGCGGCGCAGCTCGTCTGCGGTGCCCACGAGCGCGTCGAGATCGGCGCCCTGCGCCTCGCACAGTTCGAGCGCGTCCCCATATTCCAACTCGCGTCCCTCGAGCGCCGCAGCCAGTATGCGCGCGACGGCGGGCGCCGCGGCAGCCAGGGCGCTCTCAGCAGGAATGGACGCAGTGGACGTTCGATGTGTTTCCAGCATGCTGCTGATCCCCGACTCTCGCATAACCCTGGGCATCCCGCAAACAGTCAATGCGGACTGTCATGCGGGGATGAACGAATCCCTGTTTTTTGATGAATTCCGGGTAAATGGCCAGCCGCTCGCGCAGCTCGAGCCCGGCAGCGCTCGTGGCGGTTTCCAGTGTCGAGATTTGCGGCCACGCCGCCTCCGGGTTGATGAAATCGAGCGTGACCGGAGAAATGCCGCCCCAATCGTTTATGCCGGCTTCCAGCAGGCGCGGGAACTCGCTGTAGCTCAGATTGGGCGGCGCCTGCAGGTTCATCTCCGCGGGCAGCATCAGCCGCGCAAGAGCGAGCGTGCGCAGCAGGTCTTCGAACTCGGCATCGGCATGGTTGGCCATGCGCGTGCCCGGTTTGGCGCGGAAATTCTGCACGATCACTTCCTGGATGTGGCCGTAGTGCTCGTGGATCGCACGGAGCGCGGCGAGGGATTCCAAACGCTCCGCGACCGTTTCGCCGATGCCGATAAGGATTCCGCTCGTGAACGGTATTTGCATCCGGCCGGCATCTTCGATGGTGCGCAGGCGCAGGGCGGGCACTTTGTCGGGCGCGCGCCAGTGCGCCATTCCGTTGCGCATCAGCCGCGGCGAAACGTTTTCCAGCATCAGGCCTACGCTGGCATTCGACGCTTTGAGCCGCGCCAAATCGCCGGGGGGCATCAGTCCGGGATTGGCGTGGGGAAGCAGGCCCGTTCGGTCGAGTACGAGTTCGCACATGGCGGCGAGATAGTCCAGCGTGCGCGAGAAACCCTGGCGGCGCAGGAAGTCGCGCGCTTCCGGAAACACGGCCTCCGGCTGGTCGCCCAGGCTGAGCAACGCTTCCTTGCAGCCCGCCTTGCGGCCGGCTTCCGCCTGAGCCAGGACTTCGTCGGGGAGCATGAAATGCGCGCCGGGCTCGCCGGGATCCTTGCGAAACGTGCAGTAGCCGCAATAGTCGCGACACAGGGTGGTGAGGGGAATAAACACCTTTCGCGAATAGCTGACGACGGTTCCCTTCCCTCGCGCGCGAATGGTGCCTGCTGAGCAGAGGAGCGCGGGTGTAGCGGCGTTTTCGGCGAGGAGCAAACCGTCCGCCACAGACAGAGGCGATCCGGCCTCGGCCTGCGCGAGCAGGGTTTCGACGTGCCCCGGTTGGATGGCGGTGCTCATCGCGCGTCGGCCAGTATTATGTGCGTGGCGGCGCGCCGCGGCAATCACCGGAACATGTCTTCGGCCGGAGGGCGCAAAAGACGCTGGGCGGTCTCGCGCCCGGCGCGATAACGGAAGCCGCGAACGATCACAGCGGGCACGGCCTCATTTTTCCCCATGAGCAGTCCGGCGGCGGCGGCCAGTTCATCGGCCACGGCGAGAATGGTGGCGCGCAGGGGATGGCCCCAGGCGTCGCGCGTGCCGCGGAGGTCTTCCAGCACGCGAAGCCCGGAGGCGCCGATGGCCACGTTCACCAGCCCCATCCGCCACGGCCGGCCAAACGTGTCGCTGACAATCACGGGGACGGCAATGCCGGTGCGACGCCGCAGCCGGGCGGCGATGCGCCGCGCGGATGCGTCCGGATCTTCCGGCAGGCATGTGACGCGCTCGCCGGGAACGTTCGAACGATCTACCCCCGCATTCGCGCAGACAAAACCGTGGCGCGTTTCGACGATCAGGGCGCGCTCCGTCATGCGGATGACGCGGCGCGATTCGCGCAGCACCACTTCTGTCAGCCGCGGATCCTGGCCCAGCCGTGGCGCCCACTCGCGCGCCAGCGCCGAGGGTTTGATGGAGGAAAGTTCGACAGTGCGGCCTTCGGCCTTCGATACGATTTTCTGGGCCAGCACCAGCACGTCGCCGCGCTCGAACTCCGCGCCTTCACGTGCCGCGGCTTGGAGAATCAGAGCCGCCAGATCCGTGCCCGCGGCAACCTCCGGAAGGGTGCTCAGCGGGATCAGCCTGAGCTCGGCCGGGCGACGCAGCGATGCGCCGGTCCGCCTCGGGCGGCGCTGCTTCATTGTTTGTCTGCTCGGTGGCCGCCCGCCTCGTCGCGCGATTTCTTCGGCAGGCCGGTGATGCGGATGCCGGCGGAGTGCACTTTGTGACGAATGTTCAGGCCGATCAGCAGGGCTGTAAGCGCCTCGACGGTTCGCGCATTCTCCAGCCTGCCGCCATCCACGTAGCGGCAATCCTTGATCGCCTCGACCCAGGGGCGCATTGCGGCGCGCGTTTCCAGCCGGTCCGCGCACACCAGCACGTCGCAATCGATGGCATGTTCCAGATGGCGCAAGGCGTAGGCAGAGACGTTGTGAAACGCGGCCGCAACCTCGACTCCGGCGGGGACGTTGGCCGCGGCCTGCTCCGCGGCGGAGCCCGCCCAGACGCCGAGCGTGCGCGTAGCTGCTCCGCCGACCGCCGCTTCCAGCGGAACGGTGACGTCCACCAGAATCTGTCCCGGATGCAGTGCGGAAGCGATGGATTGCAGAGTTTCGATCTGCGCGGTGAACGGCACGGTGAGCACCACGATCTGCGCGCCGGCTGCGGCTTCGGAATTTCCGCAGCCGGAAACCGGCACAGACGCGCCCGCGCGGGTGCTGATGTTCTGCGCCGCGGCGGCAGCGCGCGCGGCATCGCGCGAGCCGATCACCACGCGGCGTCCTGCCACCGCCCAGCGCAGCGCCAGGCCCAGCCCCTGGTCCCCCGTGCCACCGATCACCGCAATCGTATTGGTATCCACGCTCGCGTGAGTATCCTACGGGCTCGCGGGGGTCGCAAGGCCGGCGCTCCTTTGTGAGGGCGGTATTTGACTACCTCACGAAAAGAGCGGAGGATTACGGCGTCCACGACTGACAGGCCGCCTGGAGGCGCCCCGTGCGCTCGCTACCTGCGCTTCTCGCTCTCCTGCTCATCCTTCCTATGGCTGCTCAGCAGTCAGAGCCTGCAGCTTCGTGGCTTTTCCCGTCCGACGCCTCACTCGACGCCGCGATGCGGGCAGGATACTCAGGCGCGAAGCCCAGTTGGCCGACCTTGTGTTCAACCACTCAATCGCCGCGCTGCGGCGGTGACGTCTTCATCGCTTCAATCCGGACGCCTCTCGACCGCGCTCTTTTGGTCGGCTCTGATGCGCGCGCGAAGTTTGCCGATGCGCCTTCCCTCACCAGCTTGCGGGAGCTCAAGGGGCGGCCCGAGGTCGTGGTAGCCGTGTGCTCGTACGACCCGGAGGACCGGTTTGCCGTGGCAATCGAGTCAGCCGGCGAGATTTATAGGGCTGCCAAGACCTCGTTTCAATCTTCCCCGGCATCCATGTTCTGCCCCGGTGGCAAGCGCTGGTTGGTCGGAGCCACGGCGGAGTTTGGCCCTCCAAAGACCGTCCCTACCTCCGGTCATGGCGACTTGGTTGTTCGGTGGACAGCCCGACCGGATGTCCGCGTGCCTTTGTCATTTGACGCCCTCAGATAGGCGCGCTGGATGCGCGCTGGATTTCGGCCCGGGCCATCCTGGCACGTTGGATTACCCGCGCCGAATCAACATGATGCAGGCTGAATCACGCCGTTGCGGCTCAGTACCGCTGGACCTGGCGCCGCGCGAGCGGAGGGCCACGTCGCACCAGCGGCGCCAGGCGCTCGCGGCGCTTGAGCTCAACCTGGAGCGCGCGCCCGATGAGATGGTCCGCGCTGTGGTCGATTGGCTCACCGAGCGCACGATCAAATACGGCTCCCTGGACTGAGGCGGCGCCTATGATCATCCGGACCGGAAAAGAGGTTCGCTTCCTCGACGAGATGGACCGCCAGCGGTACCTCGCGCACGATCCGGAGTTCAGTCGGATCATCCGCTACTGGCTTTTCGATGCGATGCCGGACTCGCGCACGCGGCCGAACCACCGGGTACTCGACGGCGGGATCGCGCCGATGGACTGGCCGGGTTGGTTCACCTGCGCGCCACCGCTCGGCGAGGGGTGCCGCTGCACGCTTGTCGGCATCACGGGCCGGCGCCGCGAGGCGCTGCTCGGCACGGGCCACTATTTCGATCTCACCGCGGGAATTCCGGAGGGTGCCGGGCTCGACCCAGGGTACGTACGCCCGGCGCATTCGATATATAATGATCCGGTTAGGTGACTTGGAGGTTCCCATGCGTTCCCGGATCACGCTGATCATTCTTCTGATGGTCGTCCTTGGCGGCGGCGCGGCGTTCGCCTGGTCGCGGTCCTCTCATCGAGCCGCGGCGCTGGCTGACGCTCGCACGGCCGTGGATGCGTACGAGCGCCTCGCGGCCCAGGTCGTTTACGTGCCCGCCGACTACAAATGCGCGGCGCTCCCCTTCGGTGCTGATGAGGCGCTCGCGGCTCTCGACGGTCGAGCGGAAGCTGCCCTGCGTCATTTCTCCTTGGCCGCGGGCGAGGATGCGCCCGAAATCATGGACCTTTCCCAGGGGATGCTGAACGCGGAGATCGCGCTCCATGACCGCGACATGGCCTGCCTCGTGGCTGTCGGCAAGGCGCTGGACCGCCGGGCGCATCCCAGACACCGCTGACTTCGCTAGGACTTCGCTGGGATTGTGGTCGCCTGCTGGCAGTTCGCCTGGATTACCATCGCAGAATCAACATGACGCAGCCTGATTCGCTGGCGGCGGCCGGAGTTCGCTTGGATCGGCTGGTGCGCGGCGCGTAAGTCCAGCCCATTCAATGGCAGGCTGCCGGGATTATGCCGTTGACTAAAGTAGGGCTATGCGCCCACACTGAACCTAGGCGGTATCTGCGCTGGCGTCCTAGGGAGTCTAAAGCTATGTCAATCGCTGTCGGTTTCCAATCCGGTGATGCGGTGGTGCTCTGTGCTGACAGGCAGGTGACCAAAGAGGGTGGTCTGAAGTTTGAAGAACCTAAAATCATGTGGCGCACGGGCCTGATGCCGGAACCCTTTAGTATCGCCTTCGCGTATTGTGGAATCCCCGACGTTGCTGAAAATCTGTTCCATCAGATGAAGGCTGCGTTCCCCGAGGTAATTGAAAGAAGTGGCCATCTCATCGAAGACTTGAGGACGGCTATCCAGCCATTTTTCAACTCTAAGGATGCGAAATACGTTGAATCGCTCATAGCTGTAGGTACGGAGGTGGACTGCTTTTTGCTGAGAACCAAGAATAACCAGATTGTCAGAGGCTTTAGAGAGTACATCGGGAGCGGAGATTCATCAGTTCTTAGATATCTGGCAGACGTAATGAAACATGTTGAGCCATCTGTTGAACAGACGAAAGCACTCGCCGCTTACATGGTATTCGTGGCCAGTCGCTACATAGATGGTTGCGGCCTGGGTGGCGATATGGTGGTTCTCCGCAAAAACCAGCCATTGGTAGTTTTTTCAAGTATGGACATCGAACAGTACGCAGCACAATTCATAGAATTTGAGCGCGAGGCCGAGAAGACGTTCTTAATGAAATGCTCGCCACGTTAAGCCGTTAACTTTTGAAAGGTGAGCACGGGCGCGGTGACCATATGACGCAGGCTATCCAAGAACAAATCCGAGTTCTTGCGGCGATTGAAGCGGAACTCCATCTCCTCGAGATAGGTCGCAAGATGCTTGGCGCTGATGTGGTGCCATGTTCCTGCGATGCCGCGCTTCAGGAGGGAGAACGCAGATTCGATGTAGTCGGCGTGGATGTGGCCCCGAACGTATTCCTTTTTCCTGTGCGCGACAGTCTCATGCCGCTTCTTGTTCTTGCTCGCCTTCCGCAGCGCGACGGGATAGGCCGCGGCATCGTCCGTGAAAATCACGTCCACGTCCTCACCGATGTTCTCGCGGACGTACTGCGCCAGTGTGCCGGACTTCGCATCCTTCGAGTGGAAGAAGCGCAGATCGCCGTTGCGCTTACGGATGCCGACTACCACTTCTTCGTTATCCATCCCGGAGCAACGGCCCATTCCCTTATTCATGCCGCCCACGTAAGTTTCGTCCTTCCCAGTCGTGCCGTCGAGCATGGGCTTTTCAGTCGCCGTCATCGCGGCCCGGATGCGGTGGCAGAGATACCACGCCGTTTTGTAGCTTCCGATTCCGAGAGTCCGCTGGATTTGGCAAGCGGAGATTCCCTTTTTCGCTTCGCAGATCAGGAGCGTAGCGGCAAACCAAGTGGTAAGCGGCAAGTGGGAGTCGTTGAAAATGGTGCCAGCGGTGACGGAGAACTGGTAATCACAGCCCTTGCAGTAGAAAAGCTGTTTGTCGGTTTCGAGTTCTACGGCGTCCATGTTGCAGCGGGGGCAGCGCGGGCCCTCGGGCCAGCGGAGGCGCACCAGCAATTCGCGGCAGCGTGCTTCGGTCGGGAGCATCGTGTTGGTGTCAATTAGGTTCATGGGAGCCTCGTGATGGAAAAGGGACGGAAGGAACTGTTGAAGCGAATACCAATGAGAAAGCTCGCGGCCAGCGTGAAAAAAGACCTGCGGAAGCTCGTTGCCGCCGCTAAGTCCAAGCCCCGTTGAGCGTTGCTCATCATAGGAGGATTAGAGCATGCGGCCTTACTTTTGTCAGGTAAATAATCCCGCAGGCTGCGGACGCCGTATCCTTTACTCGCAAAGAGCGCCGCAGGCACGTTGGCGCGCGCGGCGGCCGGACAACAACAACCCATCATTCTACGCCTCTTAACCCGCCATCAGCCCTCGCCGCCCTCCTCTCCCGGCACTCTCACACTCCCCCGCCCCCGCCACGGTTTCCGCGCCCCTGCTGCGTCCCGGCGCTCGCCGCTGTTGACTGTAGCCTCCGGCTCTTTCATGCTCTGTGGCGGAGGATTGATGTTTGATCTGACACCACAGGATGATTTTGTCCATAGCGTGGGGAGCGAGGAGTCCTGGCGCGAATCGTACTCGTTCGACTTTCTGGATGCTTCCGCGCGCCTCTCCGGATTCGGCCTGCTTGGGGTGAACCCGAACCAGCAGGCGGGCGATTGCGTCTTCGCGCTCTGGCGCGACGATATTCTGCTGGTGAAATCAGCGAAGTGGGACTACCGCGTGCCCCGTGAGATCGGGGAAGAGCGGCAGCAGTTCGGACCGCTGGCGTTCCGCCCCGTGGCGCCGTTCAAAACCTGGGAAATCTCGTACGACGACGGCTATTGCCGGCTGGAGTTGGCGTTTGATTCCATCCACGCGCCCTATTGCTGGACGCAGCCCGCCGGAAACGTTGCGGGAGCCTACAGCCGTTACTACCAGCAGCATGGACGTTATCGCGGCGTGGCGCGCGTGGGAAAAGATTCGATCCCGGTGCAAGGGCTTGGCGCGCACGACCACGGCTGGGGACCGGACGCGCGCGCGGGAGTGCGCCGGTGGGTTTCCGCATCGGCGCAGTTTTCGGAAAAGCTTGCGTTTCACACGCTGCTGACGACGCTGGCGGACGGGCGCGAACTGCTCTCCGGCTACGTGTTCCGCGGGGCGCACAACGACGCGGTGCTGCGCTCGCAGCTTTCCGCCTCCTATGGGATGAGGCACCCCGCGCCGACCGGGGGCACGCTGGAACTCGGCACGGCGGGAGGCGAGCGGCTCACTTCGGTGGTGCGCGTGCTCAACGCGTTCAACACCTCGTTCCAGGAACGCAGCCAGCCGGGATTCCGGTTTTCCTGCGCGGCGGAATTCCAGATGGATAACCAGACGGGCCACGGACGCCTGAACGCCTACTGGAGCGGCGCCAGGCAGCGTCCGGAGGACTGGGTGATCGAGCCCGCCGGTGTGGCCCCTGCGACCCTTGAAAAATTGCGCGGTAATTTCGACGACACTGTGTTCTGACTACTTCCGCGCCGGCTCTTCCACGCGAAATACCTGGCAGGAATTCTGGAGCACGGGGAGCAGCCGCTTCCGGTTTTCTTCTTCGCCCAGGCGACGGTCTTCCGCCAGGTCCGATCGCAATCCAATCAAAATGGTGGCGGTGAACCCGACCGCGGCCTGAAAAATCTCCGCTAGGTGCACGCACCCCTGGCTTTTTCCAATGAGATCGGTGATGCGGCGGTAGATGCCGCGTCCAATGACTTCTCCCTCCAGCTTCGGAATGTTTTCGAGCGCGTGAAGGCACAGGTTCTGGAATGGCCGTTTGGCCATGTGCGCTTTGGAATGCTCGATGCGCCCGCTCGCGATCTCCACGATCATCTCCGCGTCGAAACTGTGATCGAGATCGAGGAAGGACGCGAGTACCTGCACGCGATCGCTGCCGCGCCGGATCACTTTCACGTTGATATTGCGCTCGAAGACCTCGGGGGTTTCGCGGCGCTCCGCATCCGTGGCCGCGCCGCCCAGCACCAGCGGGATTTGCTGCGAATCCATTGCCATCTCCACGCCCCTCCCAGCACTCAGCTTACACGCTGCGGCGCAAACCCGCGAGCGGTGCCGGCGGATCAGTCCCAGGTGTCGTCCAGCGAGCGCGGTTCGGCAGCCGAAATGTCCTCCTCCACGAGGGCGAGGATCACGAGCCAGGCGCCGAGCGCGATGGCGTATCCCAGCGCCAGCCCTGCGAGGTGACCCGCAGGCTGGCCCGCAATGGCCTTTCCCCGCAGCGCCCAGCCGGCCAGATGCCGGAATGCGAGGTGGCCCACCACGAAACAGGCCAGCGTTCCCAGCCAGTAGCGCAGGCGCCTCCAGGCGCGCGCGGCCGCGCGCCACAGATTACCTTCGCCCACGAGCGCCGCTGCCGCCAGCGGCAGCCAGAAGAGAACGAAGAAAAACCACGCCATGACGAATTCGAAGGATATGGCGCGAGCTTCGAGAGCATGGAAATCAAACGGGCGCCCCAGTTGCCGCGTCAGCCAGTTCGCTGCGTGCTCCAGCGCGCCAGGCAACGCGTTCCGGATAGCGCCGTGGACCCAAACCAGGGCGGCGAACAAAAGGATGACAATCGCCGCGCCGGGAAACCACTCGAGAAACTTCCGGCGGCGAATCTTGCGTGCCCGCCTGCCCGGCCTCGCCGCATCCAATCGCTCGCGCCGGAAGACGCGGAGAGCTGTGCGCTGGAGAAACGGCGCGAGATAAGCGAGAAAGATCGCGAGAATTGCGGCGCCGGCCAGCCGCCAACCGTTGGCTCTGCCCATCCGGTAGCAGGCGTATGCCAGCGCCAGCCACACCAGCGTTCCCACACCTTGAATCGTCCACACGCGGCCGCTGTGGAGCACGCGGCTAACCGCGGAGGGAACGCCGCGTTGGGAGATTCTCGGAGCGGGGCTCATGGGACGGCCACCCCTGGCGTCTTGTCGAGTTTGCGTGGGCGGAGGAGAATCAGTCCGCCGACGGGGCGCCCTTGCCGGCCATGAAGCGGTCAAACAAGGTCACATCCTCGGCGCTGCCGATGGCCAGCGGGCAGCGATGGTGAACGGCTTTCGGCACGATATCCATCACGCGTTCGCCATTGCTGGTGGCCAGGCCTCCGGCCTGTTCCGCCACGAAGGCCAGCGGCGCGCCCTCATAGACCAGCCGGAGTTTGCCTTCCTTGTGGCCGGAATCCTGCGGATAAAAATAGATGCCGCCCTCGAGCAGGATGCGATGTACGTCGCCCACCAGCGCGCCGGAGTAGCGATGCGTGTACGGCCGCCCAGAGGGTTTGTCCATCTGGGTGACGTAGTTGACGTAGTCCTGGATGCCCTGCGGCCAATCGCGGACCCGGCCCACGTTCGCGCTGAAGCTCTTGCCGCGCTTCGGGCAGCGCATGTCGCGATGCGAGAGCAGGAATTCGCCGATGTCCGCATCCAATGTGAACCCGTGAACTCCGTGCCCCGCCGTGTAAACGAGCATGGTGCTCGTGCTGTAGAGGACGTAGCCGGCCAGAACCAGCTCCGATCCCGGGCGCAGCACCTCGTCCGGGGTAGGCTCGCGGTCGCGATGCTTGCGACGGTAAAAACCGAAGATGGTTCCCAGCGCGCCATTGATGTCCGTGTTCGAGGAGCCGTCGAGCGGGTCGGTGCAGAGGATGTAGCGGCCCTCGCTGCCGCACTTGATCTGCTGGATCTCTTCCAGCTCTTCCGAGGCGATCGCGGCGACGAGTCCGGTGGCGCTGAACGCATCCACCACCGTCTCGTTGGAATAGACGTCCAGCTTTTTCTGAGCATCGCCGGTGGCGTTCTTTTCACCCACCAGGCCCAGCTCGCCGATCAGCGCGGCGCGGCGCATTTCCCGCGCCAGCGTCTTGGCAGTGAAGCCGAGCTGGGCGATCAGCGTGGAGAGTTCGCCGGCAATGTCCGCGCGGCGCTGCCCTTCCTCCAGGATGTGCCGGCTCAACGTGACGGGAAAGCTCATTCTCGTCTCCTTTCGCGCAGCCGCTCGCGCGGCAGTGCTCTGCCCTGGCCTAAACTCCGAGCATGGCGCATCGCGCCGCGCCGAACAGCGCGGTGCGGTCATTCAATATCACACGCACCGGCACCCTCTCGAGCACGGGCCGCAGCCGCCCTTTCGAGAAAAAGGCTTCCAGAAAAACCGGGCTGCGCATCTTCGCCAGAATCTTCGGCGCGATCCCTCCGCCTATAAAAAGCCCGCCCGAAGCCATCAATCGGAGCGTGAGGTTACCCGCCTCCGACCCGTACATGGAAACAAATAAATCCAGCGCCGCGACGCAGATGGGACTCGTGCCTTCGAGCCCTGCGCGCGAGATGGTGGCAGAGGGGTCCCCCTTCTGCATGGCCTCCTCGAGCCACGGCTCCGCGGCGCCGCGACCCGTGTCGCGCACGAACTCGAACACATTGCGTAGCCCGGGGCCGGAGAGAACTCGCTCCCAGCTCACGTGTCCGCCGAACCGCTTCCGCAAATACACCACCAACGCGTCTTGCAATTCATTGCCGGGCGCCAGATCCGCGTGCCCGGCTTCGCTCGAAAACGGCCGGTGCGACTTCCCATCCCAAAAGAGCCCGGCCTCGCCCAGACCGGTTCCGGCCGCGATCACTGCCTGCATCCCGCGAGCGCCCGGGGCGCCCGGATTCAACACCTCGAAATCCGCTGGACCGAGAACGGCAATGCCGTACGCATTGGCCTCGAGATCGTTGACCAGCGCGACCCGCGGCAGGCTGAGCATTCTGGCCAGACTGCGCGAATCCACCACCCACGGCAGATTCGTGGCCACGCATACGCCGTCCACCGCCGGCCCAGCCACGCCGAAGCCTGCAGCGGTGATCCTGGCCCCTGCCGGCTCGGCCACCGTCCGTACGAACTCGGCGATTACGTCTTCAAACCGGGCGTAGTCTCCGCTCGGGAAACGCCGGCTCGAACCCTCCAGAAGTCCACCGGAGCCCGCTTCGAAGAGCGCAAGATTGCACTTCGTGCCGCCAACGTCCCCGCCCAGAATCACGGCCGCGCGCCGGCGCCTGCTTCAAGTCCCCCTGCGGCAGCGCGGTCCGCGAGAAAGATGCGCTCCCCCGCGCTGGGCCGCACACTTTGCGAGGGATAGGGCGGCGTGTGCGTGCCCTCCAGCACCTCGCGCAGTTTTTGGGTCTTGTCCGCGCCAGTCACCAGGAAGATCACCACGCGCGCCGCGTTCAACAGCGGAAAGGTAAACGTCATCCGCTTGGCCGGCGTTCCGTCGGCGATAATGACGGGCTGGAAGATGACTCCGCGCGTCTTTTCGTTCAGACCCTCGCTGCCGGGAAAGAGCGACGCCGTGTGCCCGTCGGGCCCCATGCCCAGATAGATGAGATCGAAGCAGGGGAATCCGCCGGGACCTGCCGGAATCCCCTTGCGGAGCATCGCCTCGTACTCCTGCGCGGCGCGGTCCGCATCGGCGCGTTCGGCTTCCATGCGATGGACGTATGCCGCGGGAATCGAAATCTTCGAAATCAGCTCGCGATTGGCCATGCCGAAATTGCTGTCGGCGTGGGCGGGCGGCACCGAGCGTTCATCCGACCAGTAGAGCTGGACGCGCTTCCAATCCACCGTCGGCCGGACGTCGTCCGCGGCGAGAACGCGGTACATGGCCGCAGGGGTTTTTCCGCCGGAAAGAGCTACGTGAAAGGCTCCGCGGGCGGCAATCGCCTCGCGGGCGTGCGCGACGAATCGCACCGCGCCTTCGCGCGCCACCGCGGCCGCATCCTCAAGCACGACTACGCCGGGGAAAGGCGCGGCCATGGCGGCGTTACTCGTTGGTCCAATGACGGTCGTCGCGGGCGAGCAGGTCGTCCGCCTCGCGTGGGCCCCAGCTTCCTGCGCCGTAATTGGGGAAAGTGCGCGGCGGCAGGGCCTGCCACACGTCCAGGACGGGCTGCACCACGCCCCAGGCTGCCTCCACCATGTCCGCCCGTTGGAACAGCGTCGCGTCGCCGGCCATGCAGTCGTAGATCAGCCGCTCGTAACCGGTGGAGTGCGTGCTCCCGAAACGCGTGGCGTAGGAAAAATCCATGTCCACGGTGCCCAGTTTCATCGTGGGCCCCGGCACCTTGGCGCCGAATCGCAGCGAAATCCCCTCGTCCGGCTGGATGTGAAGGATCAGCCGGTTCTGCATAAGCTCTTCGATTGCCGTATGCCGGAAAAGAACGAACGGAGCTCGCCGGAAATGAATCACGATCTCCGTAACGCGCTTGGGCAGGGCTTTTCCCGTGCGCAGGTAAATCGGCACGTCCGCCCAGCGCCAGTTGTCGATCATCAGCTTCATGGCCACGTAGGTCTGCTGGTTGGACGTTGGCGATACCTTGGCCTCGGCTCGATACGCGAGCAGGTGTTTGCCCGCCACTGTGCCTTCTCCATACTGTCCCCGGGCGGTCCGGCTCAGCACTTCTTCCGGCAGGAATGGCGGAATGGCTCGAAGGATCTTCGTTTGCTCGTCCCGCACGGCGTCCGCGTCGAAGCTGATGGGCGGCTCCATCGCGATCAATGTGACGAGTTGGAAGATGTGGTTCGGCACCATGTCGCGAAGCGCCCCGGACGTTTCGTAATACCCCCCGCGCGTTTCCACTCCCACCGTCTCCGCCACCGTGATTTCCACGTGCTTGATGTAGCGCCGGTTCCAGATGGGCTCGAAGATTCCGTTCGAAAAGCGGAACACCAAAATGTTCTGAACCGTCTCTTTGCCCAGGTAGTGGTCGATCCGGTAAATCTGCTTCTCGTCCATTACTTCGCGCAGTTCCCGGTTCAGGGCCTTCGCCGATCCCAGATCCGTGCCGAAAGGCTTCTCCACGATCACCCGGCGGAAACAACCGTTTTCCTCACCGAGAAGGCCCACGGCCTTCAGGTGTCTCGACACCACCCCGAAGAACTCCGGGGCCGTCGCCAGATAGAAGAAGACATTTGCCCCGGTCTTGCAGTCCTTCTCGATCTGGCTCAGTAGCGCGGCCAGGCCCTTGTACGCCTCGCTGTCGTCGAAGTTCACCTGGCAGTAGTACAGGCGGTCCACAAGCCACTTGCCGAGCGCGGGATCGAATTTATCGGTGGCGAACTGGTCCATCACCGCCCGCTGCTTTTCGCGGAACTCTTCGTGGCTCATGGGCGCGCGCGACACGCCCACCACCGCGAAGTTCTCCGACATCAGGTTGTGTTTTGCCAAGTTGTAGAGCGAAGGCAGCAGCTTTCGCTTGGTCAGGTCGCCCATGGCTCCGAAGATCACCATGATGCATGGCGTCTTCTTCTGCTGCGCCCCCGCGCGCGATTCCGTACTATCGTGGATTTCGGTCGCCACAGTCTCCCCTCCTCCGGTCTCGCGTCATCCACCCGTCGGCCGTTCGACGTGCCCGCCAAACTTGTGCCGCATCGCCGAGAGCACTTTCTCCGCAAAGGTATGGTCCTGCCGCGACCGGAAGCGCGTGAAGAGCGACGACGCCAGGACTTCCACCGGCACTGCCGCCTCGATGGCCGCTTCTATCGTCCAGCGGCCTTCGCCGGAGTCCTGCACGAAGCCCGAGAAGCTGGACAGCGTGGGGTTTTCGATAAAGGCCTGCGCGGTCAGGTCCAACAGCCAGGAGCCCACCACGCTGCCGCGGCGCCACACTTCGGCGATTTCCGCCAGGTCCAGATTGTAGCGGCGGTCCGCGGGGATCTGCTCGCTGCTGAAGCTGCGGAACAGGTCGAAGCCCTCGGCGTACGCCTGCATGATGCCGTATTCGATGCCGTTGTGGACCATTTTCACGAAATGGCCCGCGCCCACCGATCCGCAGTGAAGATAGCCCTGCTCCGCCGTCCCCTTGTTCGCGGGCCGGCCTGGCGTCCTTCCGACGTCCCCCATTCCGGGGGCCAGCGTCTTGAAGATGGGGTCGAGGTGCTTCACCGCCTCGTTCGGTCCGCCGATCATCAGGCAATAGCCGCGCTCCAGACCCCACACGCCGCCGCTCGTGCCCACGTCCACGTAGTGCAGGCCCTTCGAGGCGATCATTTTCGAGCGGCGGATGTCGTCCTTGTAATACGAGTTGCCGCCGTCAATGATGATGTCGCCCGATTCCATCATCTTGCTGAGCGCGATCACGCTTTGTTCCGTGGGGTCTCCGGCCGGCACCATCAGCCACACGATGCGCGGCTTGCTGAGCGCTTTGGCTAGCGATTCAAGCGAATCAGCCGTGCCGCCCCCGTCCTTCTTCAGGCTCTCCACCGCGGCCTTGTCTTGCGCGAATCCCACCACCTTATGGCCGGCGCGCATGAGCCGGCGAGCCATGTTGCCGCCCATGCGGCCGAGTCCGACGATTCCGATTTGCATCGTTTTCCACTCCCCTCGTTTGGGTTTTGGTGCTGCTTCGATCGTTACTGTCCCAAAGCCTCAGTCACCGCCCTGCGCAGGCACCGCAGGCACGCCGCTACGCCGCTGCCCAGATGCACGCGAAGCGCCCGCCGGCCGCGTTCCGCGAGCACTTCAAAGTCGCCTCGCGCCTGGGCCGCCTTCACCACTCCGAACGTGTACTTCTGCCCCGGAACTGCCAGATCGTTCGCGTCGTCGCAGGTCAACTGCAGGAAGACGCCGCTGTTCGGACCACCCTTATACGCCTGTCCGGTGGAGTGAAGGAAGCGCGGACCGAAACCCAGGCAGGTGGCCACCTTTTTCTTGGTCATCACTTCCTTGCGCAGGCCGCTGAGCTCCCGTTCGTTGGCCTCGTTCATGTCGATGTAGCCGAGCAGCGCGAAATAGTCGCCCGGCTTCATGCGGTTGAAATGCGCGCGCAAGTAGGCCACCAGCGTTTTCTGCCCGCCCGCCGCTTTCGCCAGCTCCCCAGCATTTTTCGCGTCGGTGAACAGCTTCACGCCGGCTTCCTCGAGAATGGGCGTTTCCGGTGGCAGCTTCCCGGTCTCTTCATACTCCCCGGTCAGCTTGCGCGTTTCGATCTTGCTGGCCTCCACATCGGGCTGGTTGAACGCGTTGATCCCGATCACGGCCCCGGCCGTGGCGATGGCGATCTCCCAGCGGAAGAATTCCTGCCCGATGTCGTAGATGTCTTTCACCGCGATGCGCACCACGGGATGCCCGGCCTTTTCGAGCGCCTCGACGGCCGCGTCCTGCGCCGCGTCCGGTCCGGTTTCCAGGCGCAGGTAGGCGAACATCCTGTCGTTCCCGTAATTGTCGGGAGAAAGCAGCGGCTCGCGGTCCACGGGAATCAGGCCCTTGCCTTCCTTGCCGCTCGATTCCGCGAGCAACTGTTCGAGCCAGGCGCCCAGGTCGTAGATGCCCGGAGAGGCGATGATGGTCACCTTGTCGCGGCCATGCCTGGCGGAAACGCCCATCGTCACGCCGAGCCCCACACCCGGATTGTCTTCGGTCTTCACGCATGCCGCGCACGCGTGCACCATCTCCTCCGCGCGGTCCAGGAACTTCGGTACATCGAGGCCCATGGCCGCCGCCGGCACCATCCCGAAATTCGAGAGCGCCGAAAATCGCCCGCCGATGCTGGGCAAGCCGTAGAAGATGTAGCGGAACTTATCCGCTTCCGCCACGCGCTGCATCTGCGACCCGGGGTCGGTGATGGCCACAAACTGCTTGGGCGCCTGCTCCACACCGAGGACCTGCTTCGCGCGCTCGAAAAAGTAAGCCTTGAAGATGTTCGGCTCGAGCGTTGAGCCGGATTTGCTCGACACGATGAACAGGCAGTGCTGGAAGTCGATATGCGATTCCATCCTGCGAATCTGGTCGGGATCCGTCGAATCCAGCACGAACAGTTCGGGCGCGCCCGGAATTTTGCCGTACGTCATCTTCAGCACTTCCGGACAGAGGCTTGAGCCGCCCATGCCCAGCAGCAGCGCTTGCGTGAACCCTTCCTTCTTCACTGTCGCTGCGAAACTCGTGAGCTTTTCCAGGTGCGCGAGCTGGTCGTCGCAGATCCCCAGCCAGCCCAGCCACTTCGCTTCGTCCGTCCCCGTCCAGAGCGTCGCGTCGCGTCCCCATAGCCGCCGGACTTTTCCAGTGAGGCGCCAGTCTTCCAGGGTCTTGGCCACATCTTTGCCGATCGCGTCGGGCAGCGAGTAGCTCTGCCGGTTCAGCTTTTCCTTGGAGAAGAATTTGCAGGTCTTGTCCACGCTGGCGAGCAACTTGTCAAACGCCTCGGCGAACAGCTTCACGCCGTCATCGAGCAGTTTGGCGGTCACCTGCTCCATGTTGATGCCTATGTGCTTGATCGATTGCATCGTGTCCTTGGCCGCCTGTAAGTCCTTGTCGAGCGAAGCTTTCGGCACGCCGTGCGCGCGGAAGGCGTCGTAGGTGGCCGGCGGCATGGTGTTCACCGTGTCCGGCCCGATCAACTCCTCCACATAGAGAACATCGCTGTAGGCCGGATTCTTGGTTCCGGTGCTGGCCCACAGCAGCCGCTGCGTCTGCGCGCCCTTGGCGGCCAGCGCCTGCCATTTGGGGCCGGAGAAAATCTGTTTGTACCTTGCGTAGGTGAGCTTGGCGTTGGCGATGGCCGTCTTGCCCAGCAGGTCCTCCACGTTGTAGCGCTCCGCGCCCACGGCGGATTTCATTTTCGCTTCGAGCTGCGAGTCCACCAGCGAATCAATCCGGCTGATGAAGAAGCTGGCTACGCTGGCCACCCGGCCCACGTCGCCGCCGCTCGCCGCCCACTTTTCCAGGCCCCGGATGAACGCATTGGCCACGCTCTCCCACGCGGACATCGCGAACAGCAGCGTGACGTTGATGTTCAGCCCTTCGCTCAGCAGTTGCTCGATGGCGGGAACACCCTCGGGCGTGGCCGGCACCTTGATCATCACGTTCGGACGGTTCACCGCCTTCCACAGCCGCCGCGCTTCGCTCATCGTCGCTTTCGTGTCCCGCGCCAGGTAGGGTGAAACTTCCAGGCTCACGTAGCCGTCGCGCCGCTTCGTTGCGTCGTACACGCGCTTCAGACGGTCCGCCGCGCCCTGAATGTCCTGGATGGCGAGCTGCTCGTACAGCGACATGGGATCCATGTCCTGCTTTTCCAGCACCGCCACCTGGTCCGTGTAGTCCTTGCTTCCCGTGATGGCCTTCTCGAAGATCGCCGGGTTCGAGGTGACTCCGCGTAGTCCATCCTCGTCGATCAGCCGGTCCAGATCCCCGGAGGTGAGCATGCTCCGCCGGATGTAGTCGAACCATACAGACTGGCCAAATTCGGTCAGCGACTTCAAGGGATTCGCAACGGCGGTGCCGCCCTGCGTTTTCGCGTCGCTCATCATAACCTCCCCTCGCCCGGCGCCTCGAGAGCGCGAACGAGTTCGAAATCGTCAGCCCGTCTTCTTCGCGTGGCGCTGCAACTGTTCCCGCGCTGCTGCGATTACATTCTCGACCGTAAACCCGAATTTTTTCTGCAATTCCTTCAAGGGCGCGGAGGCGCCAAAGGAGCGCATGCCGATACTGTGGCCGTTCATGCCCACGTAGCGCGCCCAGCCAAACGTCCCGGCCTGCTCCACGGATACGCGCGCGCGAACCTCCGGCGGCAGCACGGAATTGCGGTAGCTCTCCGGCTGGTGTTCGAAAAGCTCCCAGCAGGGCAGGCTCACCACCCGCGCCGCCACTCCCTCTCCCTTCAGGTGCTCGTACGCATCGATGCAGAGCTGCACCTCGGTCCCCGTGCCGATCAGAATCACATCCGGCTTGCCCCCGGGAGCATCCGCGAGAATGTAGCCGCCTTTCGTGAGGCCGGACGCGGCCGCGTACTTCGTGCGGTCGACCGTCGGCGCGTTCTGCCGCGAGAGGATCAGCACCACCGGCTCGTGGCGGAGCTGCAAAATCAGCCGCCAGGCTTCCACCACCTCGTTGGCGTCCCCCGGACGGATGGTTAGCACGCCGGGAATCGCGCGCAGCGAAGCGAGCTGCTCGATGGGTTGATGCGTCGGCCCGTCTTCCCCCACGCCGATCGAATCATGGGTGAATAGATAGATGACCGGGATTTCCATGATCGCGGCGAGCCGAATGGCCGGCCGCGAGAAGTCGCTGAAAATCAGGAAGCCGGAGCCGAACGGGCGCACTTTCGAGAGCGATAGCCCGTTGAGGATCGCTCCCATCTCGTGTTCCCGAATCCCGAAGTGCAGGTTGCGCCCGCGGCTGTCCGGCAGGAAGTCTCCCGCCCCGTCAAACGTAAGCCGCGTCTTCGTCGAGGGCGCCAGGTCCGCGGCGCCGCCGATGAGCCAGGGAATATTCTTCGCCGCGGCGTTGAGCGCCTTGCCGGATGAATCGCGCCCGGCCATGCCCTTCGGGTCGGCGGGGAACACGGGCAGATCCTTGTCCCACCCCGCGGGAAGCTGACGATGCTGCATCTTGTAGAGGTGGTCGGCGAGGTCCGGATACTTCTTTTTGTACTCCTCGAACTTGGCCATCCACTCCTCGCGGAGTTTGTGGCCGCGCGCGCCCATTCCGTTCGCGAAATGCTCGCGCACGCCATCGGGAACCAGGAATTTCGCGTCTTCCGGCCAGCCGTAGTTCTTCTTCGTACCCCGGATTTCTTCCTCGCCCAGCGGTTCGCCGTGCGCTCCGCTGGTGTCCTGTTTCTTCGGAGCGCCGTAGGCAATGTGGCTGTCCACGATGATCATCGTGGGACGGTCCGTGGTGTTTTGCGCTGTCTGGTAGGCGCGTGCGAGCATGGAGAGATCGTTCGCATCTCCCACGCGCTGCACGTTCCAACCGTAGGCCATGAAGCGAGTCGCCACGTCTTCGCTGAACGCCAGCGCCGTGTTGCCTTCAATCGTGATGTGGTTGTTGTCGTAGATCCAGCACAGGTTGCCGAGCCTCAGGTGCCCGGCGAGCGACGCGGCTTCCGACGAGATGCCTTCCATCATGCAACCATCGCCGCCTATCGCGAACACGCGATAGCCGATCATGTCGAACCCGGGCCGGTTGAAGTAACCCGCCATCCACTGGCCCGCGATGGCCATGCCCACCGACGTTGCCACGCCGTGGCCCAGCGGGCCCGTCGTCGTCTCGATGCCGGAGGTCCAGCGATACTCCGGGTGGCCGGGACATTTGCTGTCGAGCTGGCGGAAATTGATGATGTCTTCCAGCTTCACGCTCAATTCGCCCAGGCGCTCGTAGGTGGGATTTACCGCACGCACTCCGGCCAGATGCAGCAGCGAGTAGAGCAGCATCGAAGCATGACCTGCGGAGAGAACGAATCGGTCCCGGTTGGGCCAGATCGGATCGGTGGGATCAAAGCGCAAGAATCGTTGCCACAAACAGTAGGCCACCGGAGCCAGCGCCATCGGCGTCCCGGGATGGCCGGAGTTGGCTTTCTGGACTGCGTCCATCGACAGCGTGCGAATTGTGTTGATTGCGAGCTGATCGAGCTTCCCGTCGTCCAAAGCTGTGCCCTCCTCCAGAGTCGTCTCCCAAGCCCGGCCTAGCGGTGCTATAGAGTACTCCCAAACCGCCCAAGCGAAAGCAAAAGATGATGACGCCCCGCGAGGCGGAATCGCCTGCGCTGTTGAAAAGCTGAGAGTGGCCCTCTACGCCTCCCGTTACTCGCCATCTCCCATCACTCTCTCACCACGGCCGCTCTCCCGAATCCCTCCCCTAACGTCACCCGAGCAGGATCGGAAGCAAAATCCCCATCCCCAGCAGGAAAAGCCACAGCGCCGCCGCCGGAGTTCCCGCTGGACGCGTGCGCCGCCTTTCCCTGGCCACGTGCCGCGGATCGAGCAGCAGCCAGCGAGCATACCTCCGCTGAAGTAACAGGAATGTAAACGCCGTCATAGCACCGAAGGCCAGATGCCCGATCAGCGAAGGTAGAAGGGCCGTGGCCGCCTCCGATCGCCTGTCCACCGGCGCCCCAGTCAGCACTGGTGCAAGAGTGAACGGACCGAGGCACCACTAGAAGCTCCTGGAGGTCGCGCCCCCAGCCCAAGCTCGAGCGGCATCCAAATATGGCCTGCTGGAAGAGCAGGCCCATGGCCACCCCGATCACGGCCGCGAGCACCAGCCAGTCCCAGGGCCGGACCGCCCCCCGCCTCTTGCAGCGGGTCCCGGGGCCGGTGGCCTTCCAGGCCTGAAAATCAGGGTGCGGGAACTCGAGGAGATTCCGTGTTCAGCGACACTTCATCCAGCACTTCGCGCACTTTGCGGCCCAGCGACTCCAGCGAGAACGGCTTCTGAAGGAAATAGGTAAACGGCCCAATATCGCCGTGGCCGGAGGAGATGAACTCCGAATAACCGGACATGTAGAGGACCTTCAGTCCCGGGCGCATTTCCAGCAGACGGGCAGCGAGGTCCGGCCCTCCCAGGTTGGGCATAACCACATCCGTAAGCAGCAGGTGGATCGTGCCGGTAAACGCTTCCGCTAGCCGCAGCGCTGCCGCGCCGTCGGGCGCCTCGAGGACCGCGTAACCCCCTCGGCGCAGCGCTTCGCGAGCCAGTTCGCGAACCTCGGTTTCGTCTTCAGCGAGCAGGATCGTTTCCGAACCCTTCGGCATTTTTGGCCGCGGGCGAATCCCGCTGCCACGATCAGCCGGCTCTGCCACCCTGGGGAAATACAGCCGGAATGTGGCGCCCTGCCCCGGCTGGCTGTAAACCGTGATGTGCCCTCCGCTTTGCTGCACAATTCCGTACACCGTCGCCAGACCCAGGCCCGTTCCTTTGCCCTGCTCCTTGGTCGTGAAGAAGGGCTCGAAAATATGCGATTGCGTCTCCGGATCTATTCCCACACCCGTATCGCTCACGGAAAGCACAACGTAGGAACCAGGGTGCAGTGAGGAGGTGCGCCGGGCGGCCGCTTCGTCAATCAAGAGGTTGCAAGTCTCGATCACCAGCTTGCCTCCGCTGGGCATGGCATCGCGCGCGTTCACTACCAGATTCAGCAGCACCTGTTCGATCTGCCCGGGGTCGGCCTTCACGCGGCCCAGCCCGCTGTCGTAGCGCAGGATCAGCTCGATGTGCTCGCCGATCACGCGGCGCAACATTTTTCCCGTATCCGCCACCACCCCGTTCAGGTCCAGCACGCGCGGCTGCATCACCTGCATCCGGCTGAAGGCCAGGAGTTGGCGAGTGAGCGCGGCGGCGCGCTCCGAGGACTTCTGAATCTGATCCACGCTGCGCCGCTCGGCTGAGCCGTCCGGCAGCCGCTCGCTGAGCAGGCTGGTGTGCCCCTGAATCACCATCAGAAGGTTGTTGAAATCGTGGGCCACGCCCCCGGCAAGGCGTCCCACGGCTTCCATCTTTTGCGCCTGCCGCAGCTGGTCCTCGAGCCGCTTCTGGTCCGTGATGTCGTGCAGCACTCCTTGCATTAGCGGCGGTCTGTCCGCGTCGCGGCGCAGTTGGATGGCCTCGTCGCGGAACCACAGCACATGCCCATCGCGGGCGATCATCCGGTATTCCTGCCGCAGCGGCTTTCCGGTGCGCTCGAATTCTTTTTCGTTCTCAGCCACCCGCTCGCGGTCGTCGGGATGTACGCGGTTCCACCAGGTGCTCGCCAGCGCCATCCATTCCTGCGGAGAAAACCCCAAGAGCGTTTCGATTTGCGGGCTCACGTAATCCCAGCGCCCTTCCGGGCCCGGCTCCGCGATGTAGGTGATGGCCGGGAGCTGCTCGACGAGCGCGCGGAACCGCCCCTCCGCCACGCGCAACGCCTCCTGCGCCTTTTCCTGCTCCGTCATGTCTCGCAGGTTGACGACGATGGCCTCGACCCCGGGAACGCCGAGGCAGTTCGTCAGCGTGCCCTCGAATACCCGCCAGCTCCCGTCCTTCGCCCGAGCCTCGGTCTGCACGAACTCCGGCTGGCCGGGATTTCTCAGCGCTTCCGCCAAGTGTTCGGCCACGCGCTCGACGTGTTCCGGACGGACCCAGTCGAACGCATTGCGTCCGATCATCGTCTCCGGGTCGTAGCCCAGGATGCGCGCCGCTGCCGGGCTGGAGTAGGTGATGACGCCGGCCGGATCGAGCAGCGTGACGATATCTGCGCTGTTTTCGATCAGCGCCCGGAACCGCCGCTCGTTCTCACGCAGCGCGTCTTCTGCTTGCTTCCGTTCGATGGCCAGAGCGATCTGCCCGCCCACGGAGCCCAGGAATTCCAGGTCGCGTCCGCTGTATGCGTTTTCGTTGCTGTAATGCTGGACCACGAGCACTCCGATGGTTTCCGTCGGAGTGCGGAGCGGCACGCCAAGCCACGATGGCGAAGGCGTTCCCACCAGCTCCACCTCTCCCAGTGCCGCCAGTTCATCGAATTCCTTTTGCGAAATGGACATGGGCCGCCCCGTGCGGAACACGTACTCGGTGCACGTTTTGCCCAGTTTTTGCGGCGGCGGCGGCCGGTCGAACTCGTCTGCAAAGAACGGGAAATGGAACAGCGTGGTGTTGCGGTCGTGCAACGCGATGAAGCAGTTCTCGGCGTAGAGCACCGTACGGAGTGACTCGTGAATCAGCTTCAGCAGTTCATCGAGGTTCGAGGTGGAGGAGACTCCCGCGATGATCTCGCTGATGGCCCGCCGTTCCGTCTCCGCGCGTTTGCGCTCGGTGATGTCCTCGGCAGAGCCTTCATAGAACGCGATCGAGCCGTCCGGACTTCTCACCACACGCGACGATTCCGAGATCCATATGCGGCTGCCGTCCTTTCTCCGGATCTCGAACTCGAAGTTCCGCACCTCGCCGTGCTCTTCCATCAACTTCTGGTAATCCGCGCGCCGCGCCGGGTCCACGTAAATGTCCCGCGCCAGGTCGTGGACCGCGCCGATCATTGCTTCCGGACTCTCGTAGCCGCACAGTCGCGCGCAGGCCGGGTTCACGCTCAGGTAGACGCCTTCCGGTGTGGTGCGGAAAATCGACGGGATGGCCTGCTCGACCATCGTGCGGTACTGCTCCTCTGCGTCTCGCAGCGCCTTTTCGTGGATTTTCCGTTCGATGGCGATTCGCGCGAGTTGCGAGGCGTTCTCCGCGGCGCGCAATTCCCGCCCGTCCGGTTCGTGGGCCTGCCGGTAGAACGCGGTGAGCGCGCCCAGCAGCACACCTTTTCCCGAGATGATCGGGGTGGCCCAGCACGCTTGCATCCCATGCGCCAGGGCGACTTCTTTGTACCGGCTCCATTGCGGATCCGTGTAGAAGTCGGCCACCACCACCAGTTCCCGTTTGTGCGCTGCCACCGCGCACGGCAGCGAGTCCGCGCCGATCGCGCACCCGTTCAGCACCTCGTGGCACGCCGCGGGAAGGTTGGGCGCCGCTCCCAGTTCCAGGCGAATGCCGCTCCGATCGGTCAGCAGGACGGCGCTCAGCATCCCCGGCATCCGCGACTCGAGCCCGCGGCAAAGTTGCGCCAGCACCTGTTCGAGCGGGGCATCTACATTGATCAGCTCGAGGACGGTACTCTCCGGCCCGAAAGAGAAATCGGATGGTTCGTCGGCTGCGTCGCGTCTGCGGAGAGAATCCACGCTCAACACACGGAGAGAAAAGTGCCCCATCCTAACCCCTGGCGACCACCGGCGGCGAATCTTTCCTGTTTCGTGCTGTCCAAATCAAAACTAGCTGGCTAGAGACCTGCTTCATTAAACGGTTCTCATAGGAGGGCGGGGCTTAAGCCCCGCCGTGAAATTCCGCAAGCGAGGACCTTTAGCCCCTGAAGCCAATCTGTTCCGTCGCTCGCAGGCGTTCATGGGAATGCTTCCGGCCCGCCGCTTGAAATGCCATATCCGCTGTCGGGCGTTTTCAGTGCGTCCCGGTCGCGGAGGGACCGCTAGAGCGCTGTGTTAGACTGCCGGGCGATGGGAAACAACCGCGGCGACAAAGCCTGGGGCATGGACCGTCTCATCCCCCGGCGCGACTTCCTGAATGGCCTCGCGCTGGCGGTCGGCGCGGGACTTCTGCCCGGCGACCTGCTGGCGGCCGCAGCCTTTGACGACGCGCCGCAAAAGTCCCCCGCGTATTACCCGCCCGCGAAGACCGGTCTCCGCGGCAGCCATCCGGGATCGTTTGAAGTGGCCCATGCCCTCCGCGATCCCTCCTTCTGGGATACCGCAGGCACGCCCTCCGACACGAACGAGCGCTACGACCTGGTGATCGTCGGTGGCGGCATCAGCGGGCTCGCCGCAGCTTATTTCTTTCGCAAAGCGGCGGGAGAGAGTGCGCGCGTCCTTATTCTCGACAACCACGACGATTTCGGCGGGCACGCCAAACGGAATGAATTCCAGACCGGGCGCCGGCTGCTGCTCGGCTACGGCGGCACCTACTCGATCGAAAGCCCTGCCCCCTACAGCGCCGTGGCGCGCGGCCTCGTCGAGGACTTGGGGATCGACGTTCCGCGCTGGAAAAAAATGTACGATCCGCGCATTTACCGGTCACATGGCCTGCATCGGGGCATTTTTTTCGACAAAGAAACGTTTGGCGCGGATCGGCTGGTCCTCGACCCGCGGCCCAGCCGCAATGCTGACGATGAAAATTTTGAGCTCAGCCAGGAGGTTGTTGCCAAGTTCGTCGAGCAGGCGCCGCTTTCCGACGCCGCGAAAAAGGATTTTCTGCGCCTCCATCAGGAGAAGAAGGACTACCTGCCCGGACTCTCCTCGGCTGAAAAAAAGGCCAAACTCGCGCGTCTGCCCTACTCCCAATTTCTTTCCAAGACCGTGGGAGTGGATCCGCAGGTGGTCCGCTTCTTCGGCCCCGCTCCCCATCCGCTGTTTGGTGTCGGTATTGACGCTGTGTCCGCGCAGGACGCCTGGGGACTCGGCCTCCCGGGATTTGCCGGTATGGGCCTCGAACCCGGCGCCGGTCCGGGGATGAATCGGGATGCGATACCCGACAAACAAGCCAACGGGTATTTCTTCCACTTTCCCGACGGAAATGCCTCTATCGCGCGGCTGCTCGTCCGCCGCCTGATCCCCGCAGCCATTCCCGGGAATTCGACGGACGACGTAGTGACCGCGCGCGCCGACTATTCGCGTCTGGATCAAGCCGCCTCCTCCGTGCGCATCCGCCTGAACAGCACAGTGGTGCGCGTCGAGCAGGACGGCGCCCCGTCTGGAACCCCAACTGTCCGCGTAATCTATTCGAGCGGCGGCAAGCTGTTCACTGTCCGCGGCGCGAAGTGTATCCTGGCCTGCTGGAACTTCGTCATCCCCTACATCTGTCCCGGCCTCCCGGACGAGCAGAAAGAAGCCCTCTCGTTCGAAACAAAAGTGCCGCTGGTTTACACCAACGTGGCGATTGCCAACTGGCAGGCCTTCGCGAAGCTGAATGTGCAGTCCATCTACGCCCCCGGCTCGTACCACAGTTACGCGGGCCTCGATCAGCCGGTGAGTATTGGCGGCTACCGCTGCTCGCAGTCTCCCGCAGAGCCGGTGGTAATCCACATGATGCGCGCGCCTTGCAGCCCAGGCCTTCCCGCGCGCGAGCAACACCGCGTCGGCCGTGCCTCGCTGCTCTCCACAACGTTCGAGACCTTCGAGCGCAAAATTCGCGATCAGCTCGTCCGCATGCTGGGGCCCGGCGGGTTCGATCCCGCGCGCGATATCACCGCCATCACCGTCAATCGCTGGCCCCACGGCTACGCCTACGAATACAACTCGCTGTTCGACCGCTTCTGGCTGGAGGGCGGTCCGCAACCCTGCGAACTGGCTCGCAAACCTTTCGGACGCATCGCCATCGCCAACGCCGACGCGGACGCCTATGCTTACACCGACGCCGCCATCGACCAGGCTTGGCGCGCCGTGAATGAACTCATTTAGTCCTGGGTGCCCCACCCTTCGCTGTTTGAAGGGTGGGGTCTTTGAATCTCGTCCTCCGTGGGTGCCCCACCCTTCGATTTGTGAAGGGTGGGGTCTCTGACTTCTCCTCTGTCACTCTGGATCCTTATCGCCTCTCCTTCCCTTTTCCTCGTCTCCCCATCCTCTTCTTCACATCCGGTCCATGATCAGCAGCGGTTCTTTTGCTCCCTGGTAGTAGTTGTAACTGCTCAAGATCCGCTGTGCCGGGTCGGAAACCAGTCCACGTTTCACCGGATTCTGGTGCATGTACTGAAGTTTCTCCCTGATCTTCTTCCCGCTCCACACGTTGAAATCGTAAAACCTCTTCTGCCAAAAATGTGCGGTGCTCCCGCTTCTCTCGTCCAGGGTCTTTTGGATTTGTCTTTTCCCGTCCGGGGTGCCCCACGCTTCGATTTGTGAAGGGTGGGGCATTTGATCCTGCCCTCTCCCGTGTCGGATCCTCGAATTTCCTGCGGGCCTCTCAGCCAATTCCTTGAACGGAAGCACAAGCTGTCCCGGCGGCACTCGCCGTTTTCTCCGCCGCAGCTCCCGTGATAGGCGTTGCTTCAACACTTGCATCACGGTTGAGGGGGTCCCCACTTTCGGCTCGCCGATCACCAGGTGAACGTGCTCCGGCATTACGACGTAGCCGTAGAGTGCAAATCCATATCGTTTCCGTACCTCGCCCAGAATCCGAACAAACGCGTTCCGTGCCCGTGCAGAGTGAAATAGTGGCCACCGCCGGTAGCAACTGCACGTGATGAAGTGCAGAGTTCCTTTTCCATAGGACCGTTTCAGATTCTTGGGCATGAGAAAAGAGCGACGAAGAAGTCAAAGACCCCACCCTTCCTACACCAAATTCGAAGGGTAGGGCACCCCCGTTTCTATACTCTGCGGTGAACTCTAACAAGTGGTATCCTCACGGTGTGAATGGAGTCCAATCGTGGAAACGAAACGATTCTGTGGGCCACCCGCCCGATGAGGCCCGTACCCCAAGCCGGAAGGATCCGTGACGTCGGACATCGAGTAGGTACGTCGGAACGCACGACGCGCTGCCTGAGAGTGGCGGTTCTAGCGGTGGCCGCAGCCCTCCCCGCACAACTCGTCAGTAGACAAGCCCCTGCTCCCAATGGAGCCTTAAGACGGGGACTTAACTGTCCGAAGAACCTGAGGACGCTCACGACCGAGATCACCAGTAGGGGTGAGCTAGTGGACAAAGGCATGCACCTCGGGTTCGATTCGATCCGAGCGTCGGACGGCGTAGCGCTGATGCATTTTTACGACGGATCCCAGGCCAAGTCCCACTTCGACGGCGTGATCGGGAGAGCAACGAACATCCTGGAGCGCGGCGAAAAGAAAGATCGAGAGGGAAAGGTTATTGGGGAAAGAGCGGTGGTCTCGCTGCCGTCCACCAATGACCCAAACAAAGAGTACTGGGCCGTAGTCTGGACCGAAGGTTCTGCATTCGAGGAATTGACCTCCATCTCGCTATGCCATGCCCTCGAATTGGAGCGAAGATTCACCTATGGTTGGAGATCGGGAAGCAAAAAAAGGGAGAAATGACGCAAAACGCGGTCACACTGTCTCCCGCGCCCGTGAGCTGTCCCATTTCTCCGCGCACGAGATCATACCTGCCTGCGGCCGGGTGCCCCGCCCTTCGCTTTGAAGCTGTGAAAAAACTCAGCCGGGTGCCCTACCCTTCGCTTTGTGAAGGGTGGGGTCTTTGACTTCTCCTCTGTCATTCGGGGTCCCTATCCTCTCTCCTTCTTTTTTCCTCGTCTCCTCATCCTCTTCTTCACATCGGGTCCATCATCAAGAGCGGTTCTTTGGCTCCCTCGTAGTAGTTGTAACTGCTCCAGATCCAGTGTGCCGGGTCGGAAACCAGCCCACGTTTCACCGGATTCTGATGCATGTACTGAAGTTTTTCCCTGATCTTCTTCCCGCTCCACACGTTGAAATCGTAAAACCTCCGTTGCCAGAAATGCGCCGACCCCTCGGAGTGCCCCATCCCTCCTTCTTTGAAGTCTGGAGTCTTCGTAGAGCGAAGTGCCAGTTGTCCCGGCAGCACTCGCCGTTTTCTCCGCCGCAGCTCCCGTGATAGGCGTTGCTTCAACACTTGCATCACGGTTGAGGGGGTCCCCACTTTCGGCTCGCCGATCAGCAGGTGAACGTGCTCCGGCATCAGGACATAGCCGTAGAGTGCAAATCCATATCGTTTCCGTACCTCGCCCAGAATCCGAACAAACGCGTTCCGTGCCCGTGCCCACCGAAATAGTGGCCACCGCCGATAGCAACTGCACGTGATGAAGTGCAGAGTTCCTTTTCCATAGAACCGTTTCAGATTCTTGGGCATGAGAAAAGAGCGACGGAAAAGTCAAAGACCCCACCCTTCCTACACCAAATTCGAAGGGTAGGGCACCCCCGTTTCTATACTCTGCGGTGAACTCTAACAAGTGGTATCCTCACCGTGTGATTGGAGTCCAATCGTGGAAAGGAATCGATCCTCTGGGCCACCCGCCGACGGGCATCTTGAATGGCCTTCGATCGCACCCACTGCCATGTGAAACCGTAATTGGATTTGTGGGCGGTATGGGTTCCAGTTAGACGGTCTTAGATGAAGCTAACATTTCTTCCCCTTCGGAACGGGGGCTCGGCCCTGCGGTTCGCCTTGCTCTTGCTGCTGCTGGCCGCGGCAATCGTTGTCGTCATCGAGATCCATCGATTAAAGACTGGCTCACCTGCTGCAGCTCGGGCCGGGGAGGAACTGGTTTCTGCCCGCCTTTTCGAGGCGGTTACACACCAAGAGAGAAGCGCGAACCCCCAATTAGTTGCTCTGCACGCTCTCTACGGTCGAAGCCTGGTGGAGCAGGGCCTCATCTTAAGTGCCTGCGCTGACGCCTGGGAGAAATCAGGTATCGTGCCAACCACTGAAGCGGCTTTAATTAAGGTTGGAATCTCCAGCGCGGCCCAAATCGACCCCTGGGGACATGCGTACAGACTTCTGCTCCTCCGAAGTGATTTTCTAATCGTCCAGTCAACCGGCCCCAGCGGCCAAGACGACGTTCCTTGGAATTATCCCGTAGATGTCCAGACGGCCCTCCAGTCCGGGCCGAAGCTAATGGGCGACAATTTGGTCGTGGGCCTAAAGCTCAGGCCCAGACTCCCGGGACGCTGAGTTTGTGTGCTCGAAAGAGGTGAGACGTACCTAGCTCTGCGCCCCCGCGCTCTGCGCACGCGATCAGACGACGTTTTGACCTCCGCTCACCCCTGCTGAAACGCTCGTAATGCCGCCTTCCGCTCCTCGTTGTACTCCCTTCCCCACGCTCCGGTCTTTCTCCGCCCCTCGAACTGCGCCACCGGATTTCCACCGCCGTCACGTGGAAATCGCTAACTCGCTCCAGTAGAATGCGGCGTGTGGACGCAACACTGGACTCTCTCCGGGAAAAAGCGCGCCTGCTTCGCATCCACTCGCTAGTAACCACCACGCGCGCCGGTTCCGGCCATCCCACCACCTGCCTTTCCGCCGCGGACATCGTCTCCGTGCTTTTCTTCCACGCCATGCGTTTCGACCCCGCTCGTCCCGACGCGCCCGACGCCGATCGCTTTGTATTGTCGAAGGGCCACGGCGCGCCGCTGCTCTATGCTGCGCAGGCGGAGGCGGGCGTCTATCCGCTCGGCCGGCTGGCCACCCTCCGGCAGTTCTCCAGCGAACTCGAAGGCCATCCCACTCCGCTCGTTCCCGGTGTGGACGCAGCCACCGGCTCGCTCGGCCAGGGGCTTTCCGTAGGCGCGGGAATGGCGCTCGCTGCCAAGCGGCTCGAAAAGAGCAGCGTCCGCGTGTACGTCCTTCTCGGCGACGGCGAAATGGCCGAGGGCAACGTATGGGAAGCCGCGGCGTTTGCCGCGCACTACGGCCTGGACAATCTGACCGCCATCGTTGACGTCAACGCGCTCGGCCAGAGCGAGCGCACCATGTACCGCCACGATGTGGAATCGCACCGGCGCCGATTCGAGGCCGCGGGCTGGGATGCCGTAGCCATCGATGGCCACGACATCGACGCCATTGTTCGCGCCGTGGACCGCGCGCGCGGTCCCGAACTCGCCGCAAGCGGCCGCCCTCAGGCCATTCTGGCCAGAACGGAGAAGGGCCACGGCGTCAGCTTTCTCGCCGATAAGGACGGTTGGCACGGGAAGCCGGTGCCCAAGGACGATCTGCCGCGTGCTCTCGCCGAACTCGGGCCCCTTCCCCCAGCCGTTGAAACCGACACGCGCTCCTACGCGCGGCCCGTGGGCGCGCCTCCAGCCGGTTTTCCGCCGCTGCCTCCT